>Ga0209749_1001000_pt1 | contig 29516 bp, 40 predicted proteins | sample EPASupsiteSAE347_FD_187267 | JGI IMG/M metagenome (GOLD analysis project Ga0209749, IMG submission 187267) | Bioremediated contaminated groundwater from EPA Superfund site, New Mexico - Sample SAE3-47 (SPAdes) (version 2) | ecosystem: Environmental > Aquatic > Deep subsurface > Groundwater >...
AAGTTGGCCGATAGGCCAATGGCGCGAAATGACGTTTAACGAGCCTTGATGGTCAAAATGTCGCTATAAATGATAATACCCGCATAAAACGTCACCCCCCCATCTTTTCTAAACCCCTTTATTTATACCTTCCCCCTCCCTCCTGTTACGGTGCTGCAGCACCGAAACAGGAGGTTATCTCCTATACGGTCTGATTGATACCACCCAAGCGAAGCCCACAAAAAAAGCGACAGGTTTGGCGGCGCAGGAACTGCGGGAAGCGCCCTTGGTCCCATCGGTCCGGTCAACCGGTGGCAAAGTCAAAGCGCAGTGTCGCTGGGCAATCTTAGGGGGGCGGTAATGCCGCCCCCCTGACCAAAGGAGATCATTATGTCACGCACCATCACCCATATCGTAATCCATTGCGCTGATACCCCGGCAGGCCGCCCTGTGCTGCCTGCTGATGTTGATGCCTGGCACAAACAGCGCGGGTTCCAACGTACTGCCGAGTGGCGCAAACGCTACAATCCAGACCTACACGCCATCGGCTATCACTATCTGATAGGCGTTGACGGCCAGATCTACACCGGTCGGCATCCTGACGAAATCGGCGCACACGTCCAGGGCCACAATGCCACCAGCCTGGGTATCTGCCTGGCCGGTGAGGGCAGTTACACCCTGTCTCAATGGGCTAGCCTGCATCTGCTGGTGGATAAGCTGCTGGATAAATCACCCGCCAAATGCCTTGGCCACCGGGACTTCCCAGGTGTTGCCAAAACCTGTCCCAAGTTTGACGTTGCCAGTTGGTTGGCTGGCAACATGGAACCCCTTAAAGGGCATATTTACGAAGGTTTAAAAGGAGCTTAACCCATGAAAAAACTATTCACCCTGTTCACTGTAGTCCTGTTGACCCTGACCGTGGCTGCCGTTGCCCTGGCTGCAGATCCTGCTACTGCACCTGCAGTCTCCCCAGCCCCTGCTGCCCTGGCAACCTTCCTGCGGGATTCCGTTTTTCCCCTGATCTCCGCTGCCCTACTGGGCCTGCTGGCCATTCCGCTGCGCTGGCTGGGTAACAAGTTCAAGATCGACTACCTGCTTCAAAAGGATAACGCCATTGAGCGCCTGGCCTTCCAGGGTATCAGCCTGGCTGAAGAAATGGCCGCCAAACTGGTGGGCAGCAAATCCGCTTTAACCGGCAATGAAAAGTTGGACATCGCAGTCAGTCACATCCTGTCAGCCATGCCCACGGTTAGTAAAGAACAGGCAGCACGGATCACTGAATCCCTGCTGGCACAGATCCCTGGTGTAGGTGCCACCAAAGAAGCCGTTGTGGTCCGTGATCCGATCGTCGGGCTGGCTACGCCCATATCTGTCCAGTAATGGAAGCGCTGCTGCAGATCCTGGCCTATCTCCTCCCAATCATTGCGGAGGGGATACGCGCCTGGGATGAACGGAACAAGGGGGCAAACCACGATGCAAACATCCAGATCTACCGCAAGGCTCTTGCACAGAATGATGCTGGCCAGCTGGCTAATCTACATGCTGATCAGCATGATCGGGTGCTCACAGCGGTACGTGGCCATTGATGCCAGCGGCACTGAAGTAACAGTAAAAAAAAGTGAGCTGGACCGGATCTATCAGGATAACGAACTGCTTTTAAAGGCGCTTGAACAATGCCGGGGGAAATAACCAATGCTGAAACTCGCTAAAAACAACACCCCAGTCTATGACTACTACAGCAATGGCGACGGCTCTGATCCGGTCTCCATCAGCGCTACCTTGGACAACGCTGGCGGCACGGTCAACACCGCCACCATCACCGCCTACCTGATCGCCACCACCTACAACTACACCGGCATCAGTATGAGCGTGTCGAATGAACAGACTGGCATTGATTGGAAACTGTCCGTTGATAACGCCACCTGGCTGGATGCCCTCACCTCAACCCAGCTGCCAGCCATGAACGCCACCAGTACAGACCAGGTTAAAACCGTCTACATCCGTGGCGTGATCAACAATAACGGCACCGTCGCAACCGGCACCTACACCACACCTGATATTCAGGTGGCCTACACCGAAAACCCGGCATAAGGGAGACACCATGAGCATTATACAACCGACCGACTACCGGGCATCCACAACCACCAGCAAATTGCGCATCTACGGTGGCAGGTTCGGCAACGAGTGGCAGGGCGTGCCCTGGATCACCATGGATGAAGAGTTGCTGACTGAGGATGGGCTATCAGGCCAGTTTTACCACAACCAGTGCGGGGCACTAACCGCCCAGCTGACCGACCCGACCAAACAGATAGAACTGCGCAATCCGGTGGATGACAGCGTGATCGGCGCGGCAACCATGGGGGATGTGATGGTAATGATCTACTCTCTGGGCCGCAGCCTGCAGATAGAGCGCGATGCAGCGCTGGTGCCAGCTGAATGAGTCAGGCTAATAATTGTATATGGCTGAATATCTGTGGTGAGAGTTCGGGCGTGGGATATTTCTACGAGGATGGCACTAACCTGAACTCGGAAGCGCATTTCTACGCAATGAGTATTTTGACTAGGCAAGCAGCTGTTTTACAGTCCGTTACTGTAAATTTGTCTATTACTGGTGGCCCTGCAAACATCCGGTTTGATCTTTGCACCAGCAACGCTGCTAATAATCCTGATATTGCTACCGGGATTTTAGGCTCTGCATACCTGATAACCCCTGTACATGGGCAAAATACCGTAATATTCACCCCCGCAATATCATTGGCAGCAAACACTCAGTATTATTTGGTTATCCGAGGTAACTCAACCACTGATTATGTAGATGTGCGCAGAATATCACAAGGGGTCCTGCCGACATTTACGTACAATCGCGCCTCTGGCCGATGTGATAATTTTAAAATGTCATCAACAGACAGCGGCAATACATGGGGGAGTTCATACCACGGCACAAGCCAGCTGTTTGTGCAATATGCTGATGGTAGTTGGTTTGGTTGCCCATTGTGGGGTTTTGGAGCCGGTGGCAGCAACATCATCATACCTAATCAGTGGTTCGGTAATGTAATTGTTATGCCAGCTGATGCTACAGACACGTGGCTCAGCTCGGTCCATTTTCCCTGCCGAACTATGGGTACACTGACCATCCCCACTACGTTAGCGGTTTTTGAAAATAATAATATTATAGCTCAAAAAACGGTAACCTTGGGGTCCGCCTCAACTAATGAAATAAACGGCAGTTGGGCGGATAGAGTTTTGTACCTGGACCAGCCTGTTAAATTGCGTGGTGGCAACAAATATTTTATAGGGCTGGTCGGTACATCACAATGCAGTGGTGGTGCATATATACAGATCAGCGGTGTAAAATGCGCACCTGATAAACATCAATGTCTACCGCTATCTGCAGTCAGAGCCTACCGCACTGTAGCCGGTGCGATGGTGGAGGAGCCCGGCTACCTGGTAGGCATGGCCCTGGGGATTGATCTGGTCAACCCGTTTGCCCCTAAACCCATCAACCGCCGTAAATTCAACGCTCAGAGGTGATTTATGTCCGCAGGATCTGAAGTAAGACAATCGCTGGAATCCAGTGCCAGCTCATATACCGCAGGTATTGACAGCGCTGAGGTGGGCGGCAACGCTGCCAAAGCGTTTTACAGTGCAGTCACCAGCAAAAAACCCATGGCTGCCACATTGCCACAACGTAGCGGTATTAGCGCAGCAGACTCCGGGGTGTATCTGGACAGTACCTATAACGAGTCTGCCATTGCAGTTGGAAACTCCATGCACGTTGCCCTAAACGCATCATTTAGCGTGGCTGGGCAGTCAGCCACTGTGTTTTTTGCCCTGTACGATGGCATTCCAGATGGTGCTGATTGGCCTGGGTATATCGGCAAAACCCGTGATTATGTCCTGACTGGTGACAGTTATTACAAATCAACCGTGGTGACTGGGTTTGTATCAACAACCGAGATCGTGGATATTGGACCGGCTACGTTTGTCTACCCCATTGTCCGCGTGGCACCAACTAGCGGCACCGTTGCCCTGGCTGTGGAGCCGATGTGATTCGTGGCCCACTGCCATATTACTGGTTGTATGGGGATGGTGCCACCGGTACACCCGGCATCAGCACCGCAGATCTGCGGGCGCTGATAGCCACCCAATCAGCTGTAACAGCTGACACCCGCGCCGTTATTGCCACCACAGCAACCATGGTTGCAGACCTGCTGGCCCGGATCAACACCGCTGCAGCCTGGTCTGCTGATTGCCGGGCCACCATAACAACCATGGCACTGGTGGGTGTTGATACTGCGGCGGTTGTTTCTACAACCGGCTCCGCCAGTTTTGACAGCCGGGCCAGTATAGCAACCACCGCCCAGCTGCTGTTTGACACACTGGCCAGCATCGCCAGCAGTGGTGTCGGTACCAGCATCACAGACCTGCGAGCCACCATCAGCACCAACGCGGTCACGGTCACTGATCTGGCCAGCCTGATCAGCACCTGGGCAACTGCTGATACTGATACCCGGTCAATGGTGGTCACCAGCGGTGCCAATATCGCAGATCTGGCAGCGGCCATAGCAAACAACCTGCTGGTGGGGATCGACACCAGGGTTGTGCTGCTGGAACCAGCCCCTGATCATGCCCTGATCATCACCATCACCGCCAGCTCTCCTGTGCTGGCAATTACCGGTAGATCTGCCGCCATATCATTACTGGGCAGATCGCCACGGGTAGGCATTCATGGAACCAATTAAAGAATTAAGCCGTCACACGTTGGCCGTTGATGTCACCAACGAAGATGGCACCGCAGATCTGCCCAGCAAAATCACCTGGCGTATTGATGCCATTAACGGATCACAGACCACAGAAATAATGGCGGATACTGAATATATCCCCACTGAACCATCATTTAACCTGGTAATTCCGGCCGCCCTTAACCGGGTAACCACAGGCCAGGATGTAGAACGTAGGCGGGTAACCGTTATTGCAGATGGTTTGGCATCAGATGAATACACCTATTACATCAAGCGGTTGAAGGGGCTGTCCTGATGGATGACATGGACCGCGTCCAGGAATGCTGTGAACAGTATCTGGATGATGCTCTGGCAGCACAGCAACGCAGCATGCCCAGGGGAGAGAGCCTGGCTGAATGTGAAGACTGTGGAGAACCAATACCTGAAGCACGTCGCAAGGCCATGCCTGGCTGCCGTCGCTGCATAGATTGCCAAACATTACATGAAAACTGGAGGGCGTTGTGACGATTACCTGGGCGCAGTTTATTTGGGCTGTCGGTTTGTTTCTGGTCTGGAATGGGTTCCTGGTCGGGATAATCAAGGTCTTGATTTCAAGGGAAGTTAAAGGCTTTCAAAGCCGACTTGAGGCCGCCGAGAAAACAGCATCCGGCGCAGAAAAGGCCGTAACCGCTGTAGCTGCAGACCAGAAACAGGCCCTGTCTGAAACCGCTGCAGCGCTCCGTATAGATATAGAGCGTAAAACCGTCTGCGGTCAGCACCAGCGGATGGAAGATAACGACAAGGAAGTTTTCCAGACCCTGCGCCGGTTGCACGGTGATATCGGCACCCTGGTGGGTGAAATCAGAGGGCTGCGTAACTCAATGGATATAGTCAATCAGCACCTGTTAAACGGAGGTAAATAGTATGGGATACGCAGACGCCGTAACCGCAAACATCCGCTTGATCATCCTGCGAGAGCTGGCCAATACAACCGGCTATGCCAGCAATGACAGCGTATTAAAAATGGTGCTGGCAGAATGGGGTCAGGCCGTAAGCCGTGACCGTGTTCGCACAGAGTTGACCTGGCTGGCTGATCAGAACCTGGTGTCGTTAACCGCCCTGGGCGAATCCGGCGCACAACGGGTAGCACTCACAGAATCAGGCCTTGATGTAGCCACAGGCGTAACCACCAACCCCGGCGTACAGCGCCCCAGCCCCGGACGTGCAGCCGGTATGCCCGGCCTGGAACGCTAATGCCAACCCCTTCAACCATTGATAAATTACCGGAAGATATCCTGCGTCAGCTGCAGCAGCTGCTCCAGGATCCCCGTTGCACCCAGCTGGAGGCTACGGCCAAAATTAACCAGGTGCTGGAGGCTGAAGGCCACCCGGAACGGGTTAGTAAAAGCGCCGTTAACCGCTATGCCGTAAGGATGGAAGAGGTTGGCGCCAGACTACGTCAAAGCCGGGAAGTGGCCCAGATGTTTATCAGCCAGGTAGGAGCTGCCCCCCAGGGACAGACCGGACTGTTGATCAATGAAATGCTCCGTTCAATGGCCTTTGAACTGTCATTAAAGATGCAAGAGGCGGATGTGGAAGACCCGGAAGCTATGAGCGCCACCATCGGGCAGCTGAAGAACCTGGCGCTTACCATGCAGCGCCTGGAACAAAGCGCCACCATCAACGTCAAGCGTGAATCAGAGATCAGAAAGCAGGCGCTTATTGATGCCGCTGATACCGCTGTTGTGGAAGTTAAAAAGGGTGGGCTGTCAGACGATGCTGCTGACCAGATCCGGCGCAAGATCCTGGGTATTACCACCTGATGGAAACCCCTGTCCGTAACATACCGCCCGTTGCAGCGGCAGATAACCAGGTGGCAGTGCCATTTGTTTTGTTGCCGTATCAGCAGCGTTGGGTAGGTGACACCTCTCCGGTAAAGATTTGCGAAAAATCACGCCGGGTCGGTATTTCGTGGGCAGAAGCTGCTGACGATACCCTGTACGCCGCCTCTATCTCTGGTGATGATGTCTGGTACATCGGCTACAACCTGGACATGGCCCGCGAGTTTATTAATGATTGCGGTGATTGGGCCAGGGAATACAACAAGGCCGCGTCAGAGGTTGAAGAATTTGTCTTGATGGATGAAGACAAAGAGATCCTTTCCCTGCGGATCAACTTCCCTTCGGGCCACCGCATTACCGCCCTATCATCCCGTCCAAACAACCTACGGGGTAAGCAAGGCCGGGTAGTTATTGATGAGGCCGCGTTCCACGATGATCTTGATGGCCTGATCAAGGCCGCCATGGCGCTGCTTATGTGGGGCGGGCAGGTCCGCATTATCTCCACCCATGATGGTGACGCCAACCCCTTTAACGAACTGATTGACGATATCCGGGCCGGTAAGGTGCCCTACAGCCTCCACCGGATTACCCTGGATGACGCCCTGTCTGAAGGGCTGTACCAACGGATCTGTCTGAAGCTAGGCCGTGAATGGACGCAGGAAAATGAAGACCAGTGGCGTGCTGATCTGGTGGCGTTTTACAAAGAGCACGCTGATGAAGAGCTGTTCTGTATTCCGTCCCAGGGCAAAGGCACCTACCTGCCACGCATCATTATTGAACGCTGCATGCGTGACGATATTCCGGTACTGCGTTGGCAGCAGACCAATGAATTTGCAACCCTGCCAGATCATATCCGCCAGGCCGAGGCCCGCGATTGGTGCAATGAAAACCTTAAGCCTCTCCTGGAGAAGCTGGACCCCAAGCGCTGCCACTACTTCGGTGAAGACTTCGCCCGTACTGGTGACTTAACTATCCTCTTCCCATTGGCAGAGCTTCAAAACCTGCGCTATCGCACCCCGTTTGTGGTGGAACTTAAGAACATCCCCTTCAAGGAACAGGAGCATATCTGCTTCTATATTCTTGATCGCCTGCCACGCTTTTCCCATGCCTGCTTTGATGCCCGTGGTAACGGCCAGTACCTGGCTGAAGTTGCCATGCAGCGCTATGGCGAAACCCACATTTCACAGGTTATGCTTTCTGAAGCCTGGTACCGCGATGAAATGCCACGGTTTAAAAGCTTCTTTGAAGACGGCACCTGGGAAGTCCCAAAAGATGCTGACCACCTGACAGACTACCGGGCACTTAAGATGATAAGGGGTGTGGCAAAGCTGCCGTCAGACAAAACCACCGGCAAAGACGGCAACAAGCGCCACGGCGATGCAGCTATTGGTGGCGCAATGGCCGTGGCTGCCACCCGTTTTGATGGTGCCGTTGAACACGCCTATCACGGCATCAAGAAAGCAGACATCGCTGATCTGGCCCGCTCGATCAACACAACCCACGGCATAGGCCGACATAAAGGAGCCTGGTAATGGCTGCAATCCTTGATGCCTACGGGCAACCGATACAAAAGCAGATCCTTGATAAGCCGCTGGCAGCTCCCTCCCTGTCCGGCGTGCGCAGTCTCTGGAACTACTCCTACATTACCGGAGGCCTGACTCCTCAGCGGCTGGCTGCGCTGTTGAAAGCTGCAGCTGAAGGCGATGCAGACGCCCAGCTGACGCTGGCAGAAGAGATGGAAGAAAAAGACCTGCACTATGCCAGCGTACTGGGTACCCGCAAGCGTGCTGTGGCCCGGCTGCCCATTGTGGTAGAAGCTGCCAGTGACAGCGCAGACGACGTTAAAATGGCTGATGAAACCCGTGAACTGTTCAAGCGCCCCGGCACCAAGGCCATGATTGAAGGGTGCCTTGACGGCCTGGGTAAAGGCTACAGCGTGGTGGAGATGATCTGGGATAAATCGCGGATCCCCTGGCGGCCAACCTACACCTGGCGCGATCCCCGCTTTTTCCAGTATGACCGCGAGACCCTGACCCAGCTGCGGCTTAAAGATGAAGCGGACATGGTCAACGGGATCCCGCTGGCCCCCTACAAATTCATAGTCCACGAACCACGCCTGAAGATGGGCATCCCCCTTCGTAACGGTCTGGCCCGCCTGGCTGCCTGGACCTACTGCTTTAAAAACTTCACGGTTAAAGACTGGATGGCCTTTTGTGAAGTCTTCGGCATGCCGCTGCGCGTGGGCAAGTACCGGCCCGGTGAAACAGAAGACAACATCAACATCCTGAAAAGCGCCGTGGCAAACCTGGGCAGCGATGCCGCCGCCGTAATACCTGATGGCATGCTGATAGAGTTTGTGGATGGCGTGAAGAGCCAGGGCGGCGAATCTCTGTTTGAACGGGTAGCCGACTTCTTTGACAAGCAGATGTCCAAGGCCATCCTTGGCCAGACCATGACTGCAGATGACGGCAGCAGCCAGAGCCAGGCCACCGTACACAACGAGGTGCGCGAGGATCTGCGGGACGCCGATGCAGAGCAGCTGGCAGAAACCCTGCTGCGCGATCTTATTGTCCCCTACATAAACCTTAACTGGGGGCCACGGGAAAACTATCCGCAACTGTTTTTGCGTGAACCTGAATCAGCAGATATTACTGTTTTGTCAGAAGCACTGGCAAAGCTGGTGCCGCTGGGCTTGCGGGTAGAAGCAAGCGAGGTGCGTGATAGGCTGGGCTTTAGTGATCCGGCCAAAGATGCCGAATGCCTGCAGCCACAAGGACAGCAGCCCGCCACATCATCGCCAGCTAAGAATACGGCTTTAAACCGTGAGCAGGCAGGCACGGTGCCAGTGCAGGATCTGGACGCCGTCCTGGCAGCCCTTACTCCTGATGCCATGAAGGCAGATATGGAAGCGGTTTTAAAGCCGGTTTTAACTGGCATTCAAAACGGTGATAGCTATGAAGAGGCGTTAACATCGCTGATTGAAGCGTACCCGCAGATGGATACCGATGCCATCCAGCAGCAACTGACCAGGCTTATCTTTGTGGCTGAAGTCTGGGGCAGGCTCCATGACCAAGCCTGATCTGGCCCATGTCTTTGGTCTACCACCTGCAGAGGCTATAAGCTACTTAAAGGCCAAGGGCTATACCTTTAGCTGGGATTGGCAGGATGTCTGGCAGGCTGCCCACACCAAGGCCTTTACCGTGGCCAAGGCCATGCGGCTGGATGTGCTACAGGATATCCACGGTGAACTGGTAAAGAGCATGGAAGACGGCACAACCTTCCGTGACTTCAAAGCCGCATTGCAGCCAAAGCTTGAAGCCAAAGGCTGGTGGGGCAGGCAGCTGGTAGGTGATGGCCAGGGCGGTGCCGAGTCGGTCCAGTTGGGATCCCCCTGGCGGCTTAAGACTATCTTTGAAACCAACATGCAGACCTCTTTTGAGGCTGGCAACTATAAACAGAACCTTGAAAACGCTGCAGATCGACCGTACTGGATGTACTCGGCAGTAGGTGATAAGCGCACCCGCCCGGCACACAACGCCCTTAACGGTCTGGTATTCCGCTTTGATGATCCCTTCTGGCAAACCCATCACCCGCCCAACGGCTTCCGCTGCCGCTGTTCAGTCCGTGCCCTGGATGGTGATGGCTACCAGGCCAAACTAAAAGCCGGTGAGGTGGCACTAAGATCCACCACAGGCCAGCCCCCCACCGCCACGCTACGGGATGAAGAACGCCTGGTCAGTAAAAAGACCGGTGTGGTAGAACCGGTTACGGTGATTAAAACTACTGACCGCCTGGGCAATAAGCTGGCCATGGCCCCTGATGTAGGTTGGAACTACAACCCAGGCCAGACATGGACAAAGCCATTCACCCCTGCGCCGTACAACCCGGAAACAACAGGCGGCATCAAGACAATAGGCGGTGCCTTTCATAACAAGCGCACCTTAGAAGATCTGCCGGTCAAGCCGCTTGTCAAAGATCTGCTTTTGCCGTCGCACCAGCAAAGCGGCTGGAGCGAAAAAGAATATGTGAACAAATTTCTTGGCGAATTCGGCGCGCAGATCGGCAAGCCAACCGTCTACAGGGATGTCATCAATGATGCTGTAGTTATCTCTGAAGACCTGTTTATGGACAGACAGGCAAATGTATTGAAGGTGTTTAAAGCTGACCGAGAGATCTACCTGAAGGTGCTGGCCGACACCATTAAAGACCCTACAGAGATCTGGCTGACACCGGTTGAAAAGGACGGAAGGCAGCGGCTGTGCAAGCGCTATATCGGTGTATACCAAGGAGAAAGAGGAAAGGTTGGCGGGTTTGCAGTCTTTGATTTAATCGACGGGCAATGGCAGGGAACAACTGCATTTAAACCTGTGAATATGGGTAATCTGGATAGACAGAGGGCAGGATCATTGCTCTATGCAAAAAAATAGTCTGTGGGACATCCTGCCGAGTAAATCGGTTCGTTAACGGCTCCAGATAAGGTTGCCTCTCCCACAGACTACTTATGAATAAACAGTACCCCCGGCAGATAAGAAAGTCAATATGTCCGACCTGATCAGTTTAAAAGTGGATGACCGCAACGCCGATGCCACCCTGGCCCGACTGATAGCCAAGGGAGAGAACATGCGTCCCGTCATGCGTGAGGTGAACGGGGATATGTACGACGGCGTAATGGAAAACTTTGACCGGGAAGGCCGCCCAAGCCCCTGGAAGAAATCACGCCGGGCAGCAAAGCAGGGCGGTAAAACCCTGCAGCACACCCGCCGCCTGATGAAATCAATCACCAGGGATTACGACGCCAGTAGCGCAAGGGTAGGCACTAACCTGGACTATGCCGCTATCCACCACTTTGGCGGTAAGATCCGCTTTAAAGGCCGTGACCGGGTCATGAACTTTAAACAGGTCCGCCGGGGCAAGATGACTTTTAGCCGTCCTGGTACCGGTGATCGTTTTGCCAAGGCAGGTAAGGCCCATTACGGCATGAAGGTGTCCGGCAAACCATACAGTGTAGACATGCCAGCCAGACCCTGTATGCTGCTACTGGATGATGACCTGGCAAAGATCATCAAGCGGATGAAGAAACACCTGGAAGATTAAAACCAACCACAGCCCCTGTGAGCCGTTTTTATGGTTCCAGATGAACAGACACCGGCACCTGACCTTAAAACTGGCACACATCAAAATTTAAAGACGGTTTAAACGCGGTTACAAAGCAAGTCAGAAGGGTGAAGTTGTGAAGAGGGAAATAAAATATCTCTTCTCCCATCCGTCCCCCCCTACGCTTTAACTTTCACTCTTCACTCTTCACTCCCCCCCCTGTTTTTCTAAACCCCTTTATTTAGTTTGGCATGCCCCCTGGGTGTACGGTGCGTTTGCACCGTACATAAACAGGAGGGGCAATGGCTCTGAACAAACAACAAACCGCCCACCAGGCGGCACTTAACTTTGAGCTTCCGCAGGATGTTTCTGCCGCGCTGGAATGGATTCAGCTTCTGCCTAGCGGATCTGCGCTTGTTGGCCGTGATGGCCGCTCCTGGATCAACAGTGCCCCTGAAGGTGTTGTGGCTGAGTTTGTTGCTGGTGCCAAAGACATGCCGCTGGATTGGGAACATGCAACCGAACTGAAGGCCCCCAAAGGCGAAGAGGCCCCGGCAGCAGGTTGGTTTAAAGAGCTGCAGGTCCGTGATGATGGTTCTGTCTGGGGCCGCATTGAATGGACCGACAAAGGCCGGGAAGCTGTAGTCTCAAAGGCATACCGCTACATCAGCCCCGTATTTATATATGACACCGCCACCAGCCAGATCGTCAAGCTGACCTCGGTCGGCCTTACCAATAGACCAAATCTGTACCTACCCGCCCTGAACCGCGAACAACACATGGAGGAACTGTCTATGAATCAAACGCAATTCGCAGCACTGCTGGCAGCGTTGGGCCTTGCCGCCACCGCTACCGCAGAACAGGCCATTAACCACGTCACCAAGATGCAGGGTGACCTTGCCACCGCCCTTAACCATGCCAGCCAGCCGCCCCTGGATAAGTTTGTGCCCAAGGCGGACTACGACGTCGTACTGGCTAAGGCAACAAATGCCGAACAGAAGCTGGCCGACCAAGCAAAAGCTACCCTGGAAACCGCCATCAATGCCGAAATCGACACAGCATTAAAGGCTGGCAAAATTACCCCTGCCACTAAGGACTATCACGTCGCCCAGTGCCGTATGGAAGGCGGGTTGGATCGCTTTAAGACGTTCTGCCAGGCAGCCCCCACGGTTGCAGCTGATAGTGACCTGAACAATAAAAAGCCTGGTGAAACTGACACTGCGTTGAATGCTGAAGAGATGGAAGTGTGTGACGCGATGGGTATCAGCGTCGAAGATTACCGTAAGGCCAACGGCCTGTAAGGAGGATGTATGGCAGCACTTACCACTGGCCGTGAAACGGCCCGCAGATCTGGAGATCTGCTTTCCCTGCCCGCCGCAGCGGCCAAAAAGTTTTGGGCCGGTGCCTTAACCGCACGTGATGCCAGCGGCAATGCCACCCCTGGTGCAACTGCCACAACCTTACTGGGTATGGGGCGTTGTCGTGAAACTGTAGACAACAGCGCTGGTGCAGCAGGTGATCTGCGGGTTGAGATTGAAAAGGGCATTTTCCCTTTTGGCAACTCGGCATCAACTGATCTGATCACGGCTGCTGACATCGGTAACAACTGCTACATCGTTGATGACCAGACCGTAGCAAAGACCAACGGTTCCAGCACCCGTTCCGTAGCTGGTAAAATTTTCGACGTGGATGCCCAGGGTGTCTGGGTAGACCTGAGATAAGGAGACACACACCATGGATATTACGTCAGGTTCTTTACAAGCCCTTTATCGGGCGTTTAATGCAAGCTATCAAAAGGGTTTCAGCGGCACCGGCCCCATGTGGAATAAGGTAGCCACCCTGGTACCGTCCAGCACCAGCCAGGAAGATTACGGTTGGCTGGGCGATATCCCATCCATGCGCGAGTGGATTGGCGACCGGTTGATTAATAGCCTGAAGGATCATGGCTACTCCATCAAAAACCGTAAATTTGAACTGACTCAGGGTGTTGATCGCACCAAAGTCGAAGATGATCAATATGGTATCTATTCAACCCTATTTGAGCTGATGGGCGACAGCGCCGCGAAACATCCAGACGAATTGATATTCGCACTGTTGGCCCTCGGTTTTTCAACCAAGTGCTATGACGGCCAATACTTTTTTGATACCGATCACCCGGTACTTAATGCAGACGGCAGTACTACTAGTGTCAGTAACATGCAAACCGGTGCCGGTAATCCCTGGTTTGTGTTGGATACTTCTCGCCCTCTAAAACCGCTTATTTATCAGCAGCGTAAAAAAGCCAAGTTCACAGCTTTGCAGAGCGAGACCGACCAGAACGTATTCCTGCGCGATGAGTATATCTATGGCATTGACTGCCGAGACAACGCCGGTTTTGGTTTCTGGCAGATGGCCTACGGGTCAAAGGGCACTCTGGATGATACCAACTTTGAAGCGGCCTGCGCGGCAATGGGGGCAATCACTAAAGATAAGTCTGATCAACCGCTGGCTATCAAGCCTACCCTGTTGGTAGTGGGAAGTTCTAACCAGGCAGCCGGTAAAAAGTTAATAGAGGCCCAGCTGATTAATGGTGGTGATAGCAACACCAATTATAAGGCGGTTGATCTATTGATCTGCCCCTGGCTGTTATAAGGAGTAGCCAATCATGGTCATCATTACCTCTAAACAGGACGGCTTTCGTAGGTGCGGGGTAGCCCATCCGTCCGGGCCAGCAGAATACCCCAATGGAACGTTTACTGATGAACAGCTGCAGCAGCTGCAGGATGAACCAATGTTGCTGGTGGAGGTTGTTGAGGATGGTCAGCAGAAACCTCTGAACGCCACTCAGACGATTGCCTTGGTACAAGCGGCTGCCACCAATGAAGAGCTGGACAAGCTGGCCGAAGGCGAAGAACGCAAAGGCGTAAACGATGCGATCACAAAACGCCGGGCAGAACTGACCGCTGAATAAAAGGAGCTGGCCGGGGGAGCGATCCCCCGGCCAACGTAAACCATGGCCTACTGTACCCTTGATGACATTCTGAAAAAGATCCCTGAAGCAACAGTCATCCAGTTGACTGATGACGAAGGTGCCAGCCTGGTTAATACCAGCCGGGTGGATGAAGCCATTGAAGGTGCAGACGCCGAGGTGGATGGCTACTGTGCCACCCGCTACACCGTGCCCCTTGATCCGGTTCTGCCTATCATCGTCAAGCTGTCCTGTGACCTGGCTATCTACAATCTCTATGCGAGGGTGGTTGAAAATATCCCGGACACCCGCCAGAAACAACGTGATGCCGCTATCAAGCTGCTGGAGCGGATTGCAGACGGCAAGGTACTGCTGGGCGGTCCAACCACAGAACCGGTGGCTGCTATCCAGGGCCGTCCTACTATCACCTCTGCAGACCGCATGTTTAACCGCAATAATCTGGTGGGCTTCTAATGATAACCGCCATTGAAACAGCCGTGCTTGATCTGATTAAGGCCTCCTTTGATTCTATCCGGGCCGGAGCCGTACAAAAAGGCCAGGCTGGCCTGTATGCGGCCCCCACAGTAAGCGTGGCCATCTTTGAAGGCAGCTTTAAACCGGAAGGCCGGGGCTGGCGGCAATCTGTATCAGTGGTGCTGCTGGTGGCTTTTAAAAACATCCGCAGCGAAGAGGACCGCCGCAAAGGAATCAACCCCATTGTGCAGGGTATGGTCAGTCTGCTGGGCGGCAAGGATCTGGGGCTTAAAATCAGGGAGTTGAACCCGGAGCGCTGGAAAGATGTAACCGATGCAGAAGACGAAAAGGCCGGTGAGATTGTCTACACCCTGCAGTTTGGCACCTCATTCCTGGTTGAACGTGTTGACCCTGAAGCTGCCACCGCGCCGGATCTGTTAAGCATCGGCCTGAAGTACTACTTAAAGCCTGGTGATGACCAGGTTGACGCGGAAGATCAAATTACCCTCCAGGGAGGAACCCCATGAAAGTAAAAGCTACCCAGGGCCTGCAGTGTCCAATGGAAGGCAAGCCCCGTGAATACATTACCGACAGCAAGGCAGTGGATGTACCTGACACCGCCTATTATCGCCGCATGATTGACGATGGCTCGCTGGTACCTGCTGACGTCGATAAAAAGGAAAAAGGAGCCTAAGCGATGGATGCTATCCAGTTTGACGCTATCCCGGCCAGTATCCGTAAGCCGGGTAAATATTTTGAATTTAACACCCGCCTGGCCGTACGCACCCTGCCAGCCAACGCGCAGCGCATGTTGATAGTCGCTCAGAAACTGGCCAGCGGTACCGGTTCAGCTCTGGAGCCTACTCTTGTGTTTAGTGATGCCGAGGCCGCCACCTTGTTCGGCTACGGCTCTCTTGCTCACTTAATGGCCAAGGCTGCCATTACCGCCAACCCCTATCTGGATCTAACCGTTATTGCCATGGCTGATGCGGATACCTCGGTAGCGGCCAGCGGAACCATTACTATTGCCAACGCCGCCACCTCATCCGGCAGCCTGGTGGTGTACATCGGCAACAAGCGGGTGGAAATCGGCATTGCTTCTGCGGCAGCAGCTGCAGATATTGCCGCAAGCCTTAAGGCAGAGCTGGATAAATACCCGGAACTGCCAGTAACCGCTGCTGTGGTTGGTACCGTGGTAACCCTTACCGCCAAAAACAAGGGCACCATAGCCAACCAGATTGATCTGGAGGCCACCTGCAGCGCCGCCAGCGCCACAGCAACGGTTGTGTCCCTGTCTGGTGGCACGGTTGATCCTGATATCTCTACGGCGCTGGCCAAGGTTTATGGTGAGCAATACCATATTGTGGCAACCCCCTATAACACCCAGACCAGCCTGACCACCCTGCGGGATCACCTGGACGCTGTCTCTGGCCCAATGGAACAACGTGACGCAATAGGTATCTACGCCATTGATACTGCCCTGGCATCAGCAACCACCCTGGCAGGCCAGATTAACGCAGGCCGCGTGCTTGGTGTTTACCTGCGCGGCACCAGATCTGCTTCATTTGAAATGGCTGCAGCCATGGCTGCTGTGCTGGCCTTTGAAGAAGATCCGGCCCGCCCACTTAATACGCTGCCACTTAAAGGCATTGCCGCACCGCCAATCAAAGAGCGTCTTTCCCGTACAGAGCAGGAAAACCTGCTGCACAATGGCACAACCCCGCTTGAGGTTGGCCCTGGTGAACGGGTCCAGATCGTGCGTGCGGTGTCCACCTACACTAAAGACCCCCAGGGCATTGAAGATATTGCTCTGCTGGATATTACCACTATTCGCACTCTGGCCTATGTCCGTAAGGCATTGCGTGAGCGGATCAGCCTGCGGTTCCCCAGGGAAAAGCTGTCCAGCAAAACCCCGCCCAAAGTCCGCACAGAAATCCTGGACGTGTTGAAAAAACTGGAAGCCCTGGAGATCGTCGAAGAGGTAGACGCCAACAAGCCCGGCGTACTGGTCCAGCGTAGTGGTCAAGATCCTAACCGGCTGGATGCTGCCATACCGGTAGATGTGGTCAACGGTCTGCATGTCTTTGCCGGTCGGATTGATCTGCTGCTTTAACCATCTTTTAAGGAGGGTTTAACCCATGTCTGATGAATATGTGTCCCGCGTTACCCTGGAAGTAAACGGCCAGGTTATAGATGACTTTGATTCAGTTGAAGAAGGCGAGCTGGAACATCGCAAAGCCGTCAACCTGATGAATAAAACCGGATCGTGTGAAGTAACCGAGCGCCCTACGGTATCGGTTGACTACATCATCCCCAAAGATAAGGAAGAATTTAATTTCAAAGATGTGTCAGACGCAACCCTGGTAATTGATCGCGGCAATGGCACCCGCATTACCTACAGCGGCGTATGCACCGCCAAGGTGGGCAGAACCAAATATGACGGCACCGATGCCGCCAAGAAAACCATTGATTTTATCGCCAATGAGCGCAGCGAGGAATAACCGTGGACGCGATCACTAAAACATTCCCAGAAGGTCTGCTGCATGAAGGCAAGCTCTATAAAGAGTTTGCCCTGGTGGCAGAGCAGTTCCAGCACACGTTGGATCTGCTGAATAACCCTGCTGTGCAAACAGACCGGCTGGCTGATGAATCATACTATCAGGCCTGCATGCTGGCAGCCCGTTTGGCTGTACCCGGCGTTGAAACCATCACCCCGGAAATGATCCAGCAACTGTCTGGCCCTGATGGTCGCACACTTTTATCTGTATCAAATGAGTTGGAAAACCGGAGGCGTGATTTTCGCAGCTCGATTGAAACCGCTGCACAAACGGATGGTGGCCCTGCTGAAACTGGGGGTTGATTACCAGAGCATCAAAACTATGCCCCTGGACACATCTGATGGACTGCTGGACGCTTACGAAGAGCTGATTAAGCCGCCTACTAAAACCAAGAAGTACAAGGTCAGGAAAACGCCATGAATGGCAATATGAAACTCTTACTTGAACTGGTAGCAAACAACCGTGAACTACGCAACGGCCTGAACTCGGGCCGTCGCGATGTTCACACCTTTGTTACCGGTGCAAAGAAAGAGTTTGAGTCGTTAAAGGGGATGGCCACCTCGCTTCAAGGTAGGCTGGCCACCTTGGGCATCGGCGTTGGTGTCGGCAAAATCGTTATGGATTCTGCACGGCTTGATAAATCTCTGACCCAGATCGGCCAGACGGCAGGTGAAGGCACAGACAAGGTTAAAACGCTTCGTAAAGAGCTTTTCAGTATGGCCGGTGAAAGCGGTCAGGGGGTTGAAAACCTGCGGGATGGATTCAATGTCCTGGTGCAGTCTGGCCTGAATATGAAGGAATCCCGCGCCACGTTGGACGGTATTAACGTGGCCATGTCTGTTACTGGCGCGCAGGCACATACACTGGCCGGTGGTTTGTCAGTTGCTTCCACTGCCTTTCAATTTGATCTGTCAAAGCCCGGCATGGCCCTGCAGTTGCTGGACAAGATGACGGTTGCTGGCCGCCTTGGTAATGCCGAGCTTGAAAACCTGTCTGACATCTTTGCAAGGGTTGGTGTTAATGCCAAATCCGGCAACATGGGCTTTGACCAGACCCTGGGTTTCATTGAAGCGCTATCCCGTGTTGAACGTCAACCAGAACGGCTGGCCACCCTAGCAGATTCAACCCTGCGGGTGTTTACTAATCTGCGCTACATGGCCGAAGCCCAAAAGGGTACCGGTGTAAAGTTTTTTGATGCAAAGGGTGCCCGTCGCGATGTCTTTGCCGTACTGGGTGATATTAAGAAAAAGTACGACACCCTGACCACCGATAAACAGCGTGCAGTCTTTATTCAAAAAGCCTTCGGCAAAGCCGATCTGGACACCGTTAAAGGCATCAAAACTCTTCTGCAAGGCGATAACCTGACCAAGGCCGGTGAGTTTACCAGCCAGATCAGCAAGGCCAGCGGCACCCTGCGTAAAGATTTTGATGAAGCTACCCGCAACCTGGTTGACCAGACAGGCCGGATGGGTGCCAAACTGCGAGAAGCTGCAGATGGCTTTGTCACTCCTATTAACAAGGCTCTTGCCAAATACATGAAGTTCATCATGGCCGATAAAAAAGATGGCGGCCTGGGCATGGACGGCAAAAAAATGATTCTGGGCGGCGGCGCTCTTATTGCTGGCACTGCTTTAACCGCTCGCTACGGTGGCAAGGCTGTTGGCGGTATGGCCGATAAGCTGCTAAAAAAAGGTGGATCCACTGCAGCAGGTGTCGCTGAAGGCAAAGCATTACAATATGCTGCCGGTGTTACCCCTGTCTTTGTGGTTAATGCCGATGCCATTGGTAGCAGCTTGCCTACTCCCGCTAATGTTGCACCCGCTGCGGGTGGGTGGCTGGCTGCCATGCCTGGTGCTGCAGGTGTTTCCTCTCTGCCTGCCTTACTTGCAGCCCTGGTTGGCGGCGGTTCTATCTTTGCCGGTAAAAAGCTATCTGAATACCAGGCCACCAACATGAGCACCAAGGGGCTGCAAGACCTCCGTGCCCGGCAAATGGTAATGGGTGGCGGTCCTAATACCTTCCAGGTTAAAACCATTGATGCAGAGCTGGCCCGCCGTTCCTGGTCACAACGTCAAGATGCCTTCACCCGCCGTTTTATTGCCACAGAGTCCGCAGCCCCCCAGGTTACTAACGACATTAAGATTGATATAAACCTTGATGAGTTGGGCCGTGCCTTTGCCCGCACCAACAGCATGAACACAAACACCAGCGTTAACAGCATGCGCCGTGGCAGCTTCATGACCCCCATAGAAAACAGTGCCATGGGAAGTGAGTACTAATATGCCAGATCTCTACCCGGCACAGATAAACGGCATACCGTTGCAGATTGAATCCATTGATGACACCTTTGAAAAATCAATCGTGCGGCATGAATTCCCCTACCGTGATGGCGCACTGCTGGAAGACCTGGGACAAAAGGCCCGGTTGGTAAAATTCCGCTGTTACTTCTGGGATGACGGCGCTGCTGAAATCATCTTTTCAGACGGCACCAGCTCCGGTGGCGGCAACTATACCTACAATGATCATATTGAGCTGCTGAACCTGCTGGCCAATCAAAGCCTGTTCAGTCTGGTGCATCCTAAGTATGGCACCATCAAGGGCTGTGTTGAATCAGTCTCGGTTAAACATGATGACCGTCAGATGCTGGCCGAGATAGATCTGACCTTTGTTGAAAACCTCCGTACCGTTATTGATGAGGTTGCCTATGAAGAGGTCCTAACCGCCATTGAAGTAGCCGTGCAAAAGGCCCAGGACCAACAGCAGGAAGAACTGGCACAGGAACTGGCTGATGAAGGGCTTGATACAGAAACAGAGCTGGATGAAGAGATGAGCCTGCTTGACCAGGTTAAGGCCGGTACCGCTTACCTGCGCGATCTGACCAAAGGGCTGGATGCCATGATCGGCAAGGCCGAAGGCACCCTGAACGAGATCATGCAGCCGGTCAACTCGCTGATCAGCACCATCAATTATGCCGCCAACCTGCCGGGTCGTATCCTTGGCCCCATCACCAAGGCGGTAGAGCGGGTGGCCAAGCTGTACACCAGCATCATCGGTTTTCCTGACCGGTTCAGCCGTAACCTGCGCTTTGAACTGAACAAACTGATCAAGAGCTTTGAGGTGTTTGGCGGCAGCAGCAAGGGCAGTAAAAAGGCCCGTGCCATCATGGTCAAGCATCTAAAGATCGCCTCGGCCCAGATACTGGTGCTTGAACTGGCAGCCTCCTACAAGGCTGATCAGCAAGCCCGTGCAGCCCTGACAGCCACTGAAGGGGCAGCAGCGTTTGATAGTAACGGCAACTGGCTAAACCCTGACCAACCCCCTGCCGTGGCCACCGTAAATGAACTGGAGGCATCGCTGGTTACCTCCCGCGATATGCTCCAGGAAGCCATTGATCTGGCCAGAAGTATCAGCGCGCTGCGCGACATGGCCCTGGCTCTTTTAAACCACGTTAACCGGATCAAACTGGACCGTGAAAACATGGTGGCAGTAGAACTTGATAACCCCATGCCGTTGCACCTGATCTGCCTGCGTTACGGCCTGTCCTATGGCGCTGCAGAACGTATCCTGTCAGTCAACCCCACCGTTGTAAACCCTAATGCCGCAACCGGAGAGGTACTGGTGTATGTCCGATAACCTGGTACTGCAAATAGACGGCAAGCGGATTGAAAATTTCCTGTCCTACAAGGTAGAGGCCGATATCTATACTGCCGATGATGCCTTTACGTTAGAGCTGGCCAACCCTGAAACCACAATCAAAACCGGCCAGCGTTGCGAGCTGTATGTAAATGATCAGCTGGAGCTGACCGGCATTTCCGACCGGCGTTCACGCCGCTATGACAAACAAGGGTTAAAACTGACGGTTGAGGGCCGTGATCTGATGGGCCTGCTGGTTGACAGCCACTGCGAAACCTTCCCCACAGTACAGGGTAAAAAGCTGCCTGAACTGGCCCAGCTGCTGTTAAAGGACATTCCCTTTATCAATCGTTCAAAAATCATTTATCAGGATGAGGCCGCCCAGATCAGGGGCAAGCTGAAGGGTAAGAAAAAGACCGTTGATAACCCCATGGCCGGGTTTATGGAAACAGCCCAGCGGCTGGCCCACATAGAGCCAGGCATGACCGTTTTTGAAGTGCTGCGTATCTATGCTGCCAGCCGGGGGCTTATGTTCTGGGCCATGCCGGATGGTACCATGGTATTTGGCCGCCCCAGGGCCAAGGGTGAGCCTCAATTTTCTATAACCATGTCCCGTGACGGCAATAACAATAACGCTACTGGTTCGGAAGAGATTGACGATATCTCCAAGCGCTTCAGCAGAGTGACCGTGCTTGGCCAGCAGCAGGGCCATAATGATATTGCTGCCGCTAACATTTCATCCGGTAAAACTGCAGAAGACACCAGCTTCCCTTTCCGCAAGCCCTTTGTCACCAAGGATAACAATGATGCCCAAAGCCCGGCCCTGCGGGCGCGGTTTTTGTTGGAACAACAACGGCACGAAGGCTACCGCCTGTCCTATACCGTGCCGGGGCACCGCCAAAATGGCCGTAACTGGCAGATAAACGAACTGTGCCGGGTAAAGGATGAAATCCTTGGTCTGGATGGCATCTACCTGATCTATGGCCGCACGCTGGAGCTGTCCCGTGACAAGGGCAAAACCACCACCGTCAAGCTTGGACCTCCTGGTCTGATCATGGAGGCCAAATAATGATCAGGGCCATTATTAAAAGTGTTGTTGAAGGGGTCATTAAACGGTTTTCAGCCATCGGCCTGATCGGCCAGGATATTGATAACCGCGAGTACCTGCAGCACTACGGATACACCTCCCGTCCCTTGGAAGGTGCAGAAGCAATCATTATCCGCGACGGTAACCATATCGTTATGATCGCCTCTGATGATCGCCGGTACCGGATCAGCCTGGAGGCCGGTGAGGTAGCCCTTTATACCGACGAAGGCGACAAGATCCACCTGAAGCGCAACCGACATATAGAAATCATCGGCGGCGAGAAGATCAGTGCCACCACTAAGGTTGCCGAAATAACCGCCACAACCAGCGCCACCATTACCAGCCCTGTTGTCACCATCACCGCTGCAGATAGCGTTACCGCAACAACAAAGGTGGCCACCATTAACGCATCTGAACACTGCCAGGTGAACAGCCCACAAATCAACCTGGGCGGTGATCGTGACGGCCTACGCTCCATTATTGATGAACGCCTGATCGCGCTGTTTAACGGTCATGACCATGGTGGCTACCTGGCTGGTGCCATTGATGCCCGCATAGTGGACCTGTTTAACGACCATCGCCATGCCGTCCTGGACGCACCTCCCACAACCCAGATTGATCAGAGCCAGTGCTACACCTCTGCTGGGGCACAAGGCTTAAATACCAGCCTGACCTCGGCCAACTGCTGCACTACCGTGACAAAGGTAAAATGATGGATTTCGCCATTGTAATAGACAATAGCACCGGCCAGGCCGGGATGACCTTTGATCAGGTATCTACCCTGATCAACAATGTCTATCTGTCACTGAATGTTATTAAGGGCACCTGGTTCCATCGCCCTGAATTTGGCATTGCGCGGCGTGAACGGTTAAAGAACACACCCCACACCGCCCGCCTGATTCAACAGGATTGTGAAGAATCCCTGAAATGGCTGCTGGATACCAAAAGGGCCACCAGTATTCAGGTGGCAACAGAACGTGATCGCAGCCAGGATCTTAACCGCCTGAAAATAGCAGTACAGGTGCAACAGGCCGATGGCCGCACCATCAGTTTTACAACCTTCCGCGAGGTGGTCTGATGTCATACCCAACCCCCAGCTTTGACGAAATACTGGCAGGCATCCTGCGCGACTTTCAAAACATCTTCCCTGGCGTTGATGTCTCCCAGGGTAGTCTGGCCTACATGAAGGCTGCTGGCTATGCCTCCGCCACTTGGGGGCTGTACCAGTACCAAAACTGGATTGCCCGGCAGATCTTTCCTGACCAGGCAGATACCGCCAACCTGGAGCATCACGCCAACATCAGGGGGCTGGTACGCAAAGTGGGCGAATCTGACGCAGATCTGCTGACCCGACTTCTGGATTACATCCGCAGGCCGCCAGCAGGCGGCAACAAGTATGATTACGTGAAATGGTCGCTGGAAGTCCAAGGCGTGGCTGCTGCGTGGTGCATCCCTTTGGGGCAGGGCTTAGGTACTACTGATCTGGTTATTATTGCCGATGCCGCCACCACCGGCAGTGAAATCCCAACCCAACTACTGCTGGACACCGTCCGGGCCTACATCATGGACATTATGCCGACCCATGTTAAAAGCCTGCGGGTGCTGGCCCCTGAGATCATTACTCAGAATATCACCATGACCGTTACCGGAGCTGCAGCCAATACACTGCTGATCGCCTCTGAAATCACCGTCTACCTGGAATCATTTATACCTGGGCAGGCTTTATACCGGACCCAGATCACCAGCATTGCAACCAGCAACGGTGCTGATGATGCAGTCTTAACCGTCCCGGCTGCTAACGTGTTGCCAACAGCCTATCAGTTGATCCGTCCGGGGGTGATAAGTGTCGGGTAATGCCGATACATTAAAGCTGCTCTTTCCCATCCCCCTGGGTGGCAAATTTGAGCAAGCCCTTGAGGCTGATGCAGCCATATTGGATGCTGCCCAGGCTTCAGCCGATCAGCTGCTGGTGGAAATCTACCCCGATGGTTCACATAACCTGCTGCTGGATTGGGAACAGACCTGCGGTTTACTGCCGGTTGATGGTGAACCACTGCAGAGCCGCCGTGAGAAGGTCATCAGTAAACTGCGGGAACTGGGCGACATTAAGGCCCCGTTCTTTGTGGCCCTGGCCGCCAGTATGGGCTACCAGATCACCATTGAACATCTGACACCATTCATGGCAGGCTGGAACTATGCAGGTGACCGTATAGGCCCTGATGATATCTGGTGGGTCTGGCAGATCACTATTCTGGATAAACCGGCCTACGCATTCAGGGCAGGCCAATCGGCAGCGGGTGAAACACTGGGCTGGTCACCAGCCGGAGCGGCTCTTGAAGCACTTTTTAATGATCTAAAACCGGCAGATGTACTGCTGTACTTCATCTATCCATAGGAGACCAGATACATGGGAAAAACATTGTTTTCAGACGGCAATCCGCTCCAGGGTATCCTGGGCACCATTGTTAATGCGGCGTTCCTTAATAAAATATTCAGCCATCGGCACGACGGCCTGGACCAGGACGGCAGTGCTCCGCTGGACTACGCACCGGACACTGGGTCTGCCAACGCTTACGCTATAGCGTTAACACCTGCTTTAACCGATCACGTTGCGGGGCTGCCTATCCATTTTAAAGCCACCAACTCCAATACTGCAGCATCAACCCTGGCAGTAAACGGATTAGCGGTTGTGGCAATTAAACAGAGTGACGGCAGCGACCTGCCCGCCGGGGCTATTGTGGCCGGGCAGATGGTCACGGTGATTTATACCGGCGTTGCTTATATGATGGTGTCCGGGCGCGGTGTGGCAACGGATGCCGAGGTCCAGGCGGGCACTGATACAACCAAAATTGTTACTTCCGGGCGGCTGTATGCCGCAATGGGTGCGCTGGCTACTAAGGCAGGTTGGGCCTACTCATTCGGCACAAATGGATATATTAAACTGCCTACATGGTTTGGTGGTTTCATGCTGCAATGGGGTACGGCAGCATGTTCTGCCGGAGTTGACAGCACTGTCACCTTACCCTTGACATTTCCTAATAACTTTTGGGGATCTCTCGTCAGCAGTGATTATACACAAAACTCTGGAGCTGTTTGGCTCACAGCGTCAGGTATAGCAAATCTCTCTCAATTTGTTGTGCGCCACAATAGTGGTGGCATCATTAATATCCACTGGCTGGCTGTAGGCCGATAAAGGAGTCTTTTAATGTCTGATAAAATATTTTATTCAGGTACTACCAGGGGATTTTATTCCAAAGCAGTCCACGACTCAAATATCCCGGTTGATACAGTAGAAATCACCACAGAGCAACACCTACAACTGCTGGCTGCACAATCTGCTGGGGCTATCATTCGGGCTGATGATAACGGTTATCCTGTAGCCGTATTCCCATCACCGCCGACTTTGTCAGCCCGTCAATCAAGCGTGTGGGAGCTGATTAAAACTGAGCGTTCTGCACGCATGTCAGGCGGTTCAAAGGTTTCTGGCAAATGGTTCCATACTGATCAAAATCCCCGCCTGCAGCACCTCGGACTGAAAGATTCCGCACGTGATCTGCTGGCGGCGGGGGCCGTAATGTCTGATGCAATCACAATCAACGGTCAACAGGTCGTCTGGAAAACCATGGACGGCACCTTTGCCCCCATGACCCTGCAGCTGGCGTTTGATATCGTAGAGGCAGATAAAGCGCTGGACGCAGCACTGTTTATAGCTGCTGAAACCCATAGGGCACAGATGATGGCTGCTGCTGACCCTGACACATACGATTACACCACCGGCTGGCCGGAAAGGTTTGCGGCATGATTACTAAAATCCTGCAGCCAATGGATGTGATTGTGGTTGATGGCGTCTGGTACAACCCGACGCACCCGCCTATCATGTGGCGCGGGCTTGATAACGGAGTCCACTGCTGCACCGTTAAAAACAGGCTTGGCGATCTATGGAGTCCAGAAGGCAAGGGAATCGTTGACCGCACTCTGGGCCACTATCAGGGGCGTACAATCAGTGTCCACCGTTACAATCAGCACTTTGACGCTGATCGGCTTTTAGGGTGGTGCGAGAATACACAGCAGACCTCTAAAGGATACGACTTCAGGGCCTGGCTTGGTTTTGCAACAGGCCTTAAAAGCCTGGCAAATGATGAAAGTCGGTGGACCTGTGCGGAACTGCCTTACTGGGCATTTCAAGGCAACGGCCATAAAATAACTCCGAATGACGAATCATTCGTATATCCACGTATGTTTCGTTTTAACCCACTGTTTAAGGAAATATACCGAGGAAGGATTTAGTAGAAGAGGCAGCGACCGAGCCATGCTACGAACATGACCCGGACGCCGACCCACAGTACGTCCCTGTGAGCCAGCCAAGGCTGCCCCGCTCCGATCAGAGCATGGGGAGCCTACCATAAACCATCAAAACCCGCAATGGAGGCTCACACAATGAGACATTACCCAATACTGGCATGGCCAGGCGGCAAACGCCGTCTGGCTAAAACATTAATCCCTATCATAGAGTCACGGCCACACTCCTGTTATGTTGAAGCATTCGCAGGCGGTGGCAGCATGTTCTTTCTCAGACAACCGGCAGAGGTGGAAGTCCTTAACGATATAAATGGAGAGGTAATCAACCTTTACCGGGTAATCAAAAACCACCTGGAGGAATTCCTCCGGCAGTTCAAGTTTGCTCTGGCCAGCCGCCAGCTTTTTGAGTGGGCCAAGGAAACCCCTCCGGAAGTTCTGACCGACATTCAGAGAGCCGCCCGCTATCTATATATACAGAAGCTATCCTTTGGCGGAAAAGTCACCGGTCAAACCTTCGGTTACTCTCCCAGCTCTCCCCCTCGCTTTAATATCATGCGGCTGGAGGAGGATCTGAGCCAGGCACATTTGAGACTGTCCAGGGTGTGCATTGAACGGTTGGATTGGAATACCTGCATTAAAAAGTACGACAGGGATTACACGTTACACTTTCTGGATCCGCCATACTGGGAAACTGAAGGCTACGGGGTCCCGTTCCTCCTCGAGGAGTATAACAAGATTGCTGAGGCCATGCGAACCATGAAAGGCAGGGCAATCTTAACCATAAATGATCATCCGGAAATGCGTAGGGTGTTCAAAGAATTTAAAATGAAAACGGTGGATATTAACTACACCATCGGCGGGGCTGGTAAGGGTAAAAAAAGCCGTGAATTGATCTTTGAAAATTGACACAAAACTGGGGGTGTAAATGGGTATTAAAACCACCCTTTACACCCCCAATATAGTAAACCTCTTTACTTCCAAACCGTTCACAATTACTGCCAAAGCATTTTGCGCGCTACAGCTGATCAAGCTCATGGGCCATGCCTCAAAGCAGATGATCTATGAAGTCTATGGAAATTATGTAGAAGGGCTTGAAGAGGATACAGAATCTATCCTGGAATACTACGGAGAGGACTTCATCAGGGCCAAGAAAATAAAAAACCCGGCAACGTATGGGTACGGTACCGGGTACGGTCTGGGGATCGTTCAACCTAACTACGTAATCCCTCTATCTTTTTAATGGAGCGGGAAACGAGATTCGAACTCGCGACTTCAACCTTGGCAAGGTTGCACTCTACCACTGAGTTATTCCCGCTTGGTGAGAAAAGTTATTTAGCAAATGTGGGGATGAGAGTCAATATTTTTTTAGTTGGGTCTGGAAAAAAGTTTGTAAAGAACTTGGTTGCTGCTATTTGGATGCGCCAAAAAAGTTCAGGATGGCATCGTCAAGGCTGACGGCATCTTGTTTTTTTGCAGGGGCTTCGGTTGTTTTGGGTGCTTCTGCGGCGCTTGGAGCTGCTGTTTGTACCGCTTCCTGGAAGAGTAGCTCGATGCCGTTGATATTTTCTGCAACAGTTGCCGTAGGTGGCGCTATGGGTGGTGGTACAGAGATTTCTTGTTTTGGTTCCTGCGGTTTTACTTCTGCTTGCTGGGGGGGGCCAAATGCCTTGTTGTCAAACTCACCGCTTTTCAGGCGGCGAAGCATTTCTTTGTGTTGTTCTTTCATCAGGTCTTCAACAACAGCTTCCAGATTGTCTATCCTGAGAATATCGGCGTAGCTGGTTTTTTGCGAACAGAGGATAACACCCTCCCGATACAGTAGGGTGATGATGTGGGGATTTTTGACGCCACTGTCTTCGGTCTGGATATGAAATACAGAGCCTTTGTAGTTAATATTGTGGTTGTAGCCCAGTAGCATGGTGGTGTCCTCTACTTTTTCCCCTGCTGTGGTGTTGACGCAGGTAGTAGCTCTAGGGAGTAGTCGGGTTCCAGTGGCTCCGATAGGTCGAGGTGGCGTAGGCGTGCTGCCTGATCACCGTCAAGGGTGATCTTTACCTGTTGTATTTCTGGCATGTTGCTGCAGATGGTGTTGACAATTGCATAGACTGCCATCATTTCAGCTGAACTGCCGGGTTCAAGGGTTTCGGCAAAGTCTTTGCCCAGGTCAACAGTGACGAGGTTGCCTTCAATTTTTACGCTATTGATGGTGGTCCACTCAGGAATGACAGCAGTCAGTTCTCCGACCGGGCCTACAAATAGCTCTTCCAGAAGCGAGCGAAGACAGGTGGTACGGTCTTCGCAGGTTTCAACTTCGCGGGCTTCCCGGATCAGGTGGGATTCGTCATCACCAAAAAAAAGAATTATTTTCTTGGTTGCAGCCGGTCCCTGCTTGCCGGGTGGCGCGTCTGGAAGCTGACGTGCTTCTTGGTATTTTTGCCAGAAAAGTCCACCAAATACCAAAGCGATTAAAATAAAAGGCACCAGAATATCGGCACCGATACGTTGCTTGTGTTGTATCGCCATCAGTCTTTCTCCGTGTTGAGCCGACAGTCATCAAGTGAGGTCTGGTACACATCACCCAGTTTGCCACCCAGAAAACGGTTGCCTACCCGTATAAAACCAGCAGGTACATCGGTGACATAATAGTGATGATTGCCCTGTTCTGCCGGAGGACGCAACATGCTTTTCTCCTGCAGGATGCTTGCTACGGTGCGGGCGGTCTCTTCGGCAGAGTCTACCAGAGTGACGTCCGGTCCCATGACCTCGGCTATAATCTTTTTCAGCAGGGGATAGTGGGTGCAGCCTAATACCAGTGTGTCAACCTGTGCCTCGCGCAGTTCTTCAAGATAGAGTCGTGCGGTCATTAAGGTGACATCATTGTCA
>Ga0209749_1001002_pt1 | contig 29453 bp, 21 predicted proteins | sample EPASupsiteSAE347_FD_187267 | JGI IMG/M metagenome (GOLD analysis project Ga0209749, IMG submission 187267) | Bioremediated contaminated groundwater from EPA Superfund site, New Mexico - Sample SAE3-47 (SPAdes) (version 2) | ecosystem: Environmental > Aquatic > Deep subsurface > Groundwater >...
CCTGATTCAAACGGACAAACGATGAATAAGCGTTTGGCGAAATCACCGCCCGAAGAACCGGATGCGTTAGTTGCGCACGTCCGGGTCTGTGAGGGGCCTGGGCGCCGACGCCCAGGTCTACTCGACATAGTATTTTGCGAATAAACCACAAGGAGGGAAAAATGACACTGACAGCAGGAAAGTTTTTTGTTTCGATTTTGGCCGGTATTTTGCTTTTGGCCGGAGCGGCGAATGCGCAAACACCGGTTCTTCCGGTTGCGGCTCCAATGACGGGCGTTGAGCTTTCAACTCCGGATGAAGCATTGCTTGCCGATGTAACATCCGCCGATTCAAAAGGTTATTACGAGAATTACGCCTATTATTATAACCTGTACGCAACGTATTACAGCTATTATCAATCGACGGGCAGCTATTACTACCTGGCTTATGCGTATTATTATGAAGGCTACGCCTATTATTACTACATGCTGTACTATTACGGCGATTCCTATATAGCCGCCTGCTACAACAGTTATTATCTCGCTTACGCTTATTACTATTACTACGCGTATTACGGCTATTACGGCACAGGTTCTTCCTATTACAATTATTTCATGGCGTATACGTATTATTACTATGCCATTTACATTTACAATTTCTACGCGTATTACGGCGACTACGATTCAGCCTCTTACTACTACAACTACTATTTGCAATACGCCTACTATTATTATTACCAGGTGTAATTAAGAAACAAAAAAGGCCCCGTGTGAAAACGGGGCCTTTTTTGTTTTTATGCAGATCGCCGCATGTCCCTACAGCATCAACCTTTGATGCAAACCAGCGGAACAACTCTTGCAATTTTGCGGGCAAGATTTGATTTGACCGTCGCTTCAATAACCTCGTCGACATCCTTGTATGCGCCCGGCGCCTCCTCAGCCACGCCGCGCATGGACGGACTGCGAATGATGATGTTCCGCAGCGCCAGTCTGGTAACCACGTCCCGGCCCTGCCACTGCTTCAATGCCTGAGTGCGGCTCATCTTGCGGCCCGCGCCATGACAGGCCGAACTGAACGACAAGGAAGCGCTCTCGTTTGTGCCGGCCAGGATATAGGAGGCCGTTCCCATGGTGCCGCCGATAAGAACCGGCTGGCCCGTGACCTGAAATTCCTCAGGCAATGTTTGCGTTCCCGGTCCAAGCGCGCGCGTGGCGCCTTTGCGATGCACGTAAAGCAGGCGTTTTTTACCGTCGATGGCGTGTTCTTCAAGATGGCAAATATTGTGCGAAACATCGTACAATAGCGGCATTTCGCCTCGTCCAAAAACGCGGCGAAAAGCTTCGCGGGCCAGGTGCGCCAGAATCTGCCGGTTGGCCAAAGCGCAATTAACAGCGGAACGCATCGCTCCCAGATAAGCCTGGCCATGCTCCGAATTCACCGGCGCGCAGGCCAGTTCGCGGTCCGGCAAATGCAGGCCGTATTTTTGCGCGGCCGCAAGCATTGATTTTGAAAAATCGGTGGCGACCTGGTGTCCCAGGCCGCGCGAGCCGCAATGCAGGCTGACCACGATCTCCCCCTTGCGCAAACCGAAGACTGACGCGGTTTTCTCGTCATATATTTCCGCTATTTCCTGCACTTCCAGGTAATGATTGCCCGAGCCAAGCGTGCCCATTTCATCACGCTGGCGCTGGCGCGCCTGTTTTGAAACCTGGCCCGGCTCCGCATCCGGCATCATGCCGTTGTTTTCTATGTTTTTCAAATCGCTTTCCAGTCCGAACCCCCGCTTGACCGCCCAGCGCGCGCCCATGGTCAGCATGTTGTCCGTTTCCGATTCGTTCAGTCTGATTTTTCCCGTGCTGCCGACGCCGGCGGGAATTATCCCGAACAGCGCATTTGCCAGTTCCTCTTTGCGGGGATTCAGCTCTTCGATTGAAATGCCTGTAAGCAAAGTTCGCACGCCGCAGGAAATATCGAATCCCACGCCGCCCGCTGAAACCACGCCGCCTTGGCCGGCGTCAAAAGCCGCCACGCCGCCGATAGGAAAGCCGTATCCCCAATGGGCGTCCGGCATGGCATAGGCCGCCTGCAGAATGCCCGGCAGGGATGCGATATTGGCAAGCTGCTCGAGAACTTTGCCGTCCATTTCGGCAATCAGTTGTTCCGAGGCAAAAAGGATGGCCGGCACGCGCATGCCGCCTTGTTGCGGCAACATCCAGCGAAATTCGTCCATTCGGCGTAAAGAAGCTTTATCCGTTGAAGTCATGGCTCCTCCAGAAAATTATGAGCGCCGTCCTCTAATCAGCGGCATGTAATCCAAAGGGAATCTACCACAAACACACAAAAACGCGGAGTAAAAAATAATATTTTGTTGTTGACATGATTTTTATACTACACTATATTTTCTACGTTTGCTATAAAAAGGAGACAAACAGAAATGTCCGAAGACGAATTTTCATTGCGCGAAAAGAAGTTTGCGAAAACCAAGATCGCCCTGATGAACGCCTTTATGGGGCGACTGCGGAATTCCCGGTTCGAGAACATATCCATCAAGGAGGTATGCAAAAGCGCAGAGGTATCGGAAGGCACTTTTTTCAACTATTTTCCCGAAAAAATAAACGTCATCACCTATTACGTCAATCTTATGACCATGAAGATGATCTGGAAAGCGCGCGCGAAAGCCCCCAAGGGCAAATGCCTTGCCCTGATCAACGCTTTTTTTGATGAAATGGCGGATGAATTCACCAAGATCAATATCGCCTATGAGCTTATTTCCATCATGGTCGTCCAGCATGAAAGGCCGAAAAAGGCCGCGATTTCCGACATTGAAAAGCGCCTTGTTTTCCCGGATTTGGCTGGCATAGAGGATGTCTCGCCTCTTTGTATTGACGAATTTTTAAGAGAATGCCTGGAGGGGGCGCTGAAAAACGGCGAACTTCCGGGGAGCGTGAACGTCAATAACGCGCTGGTATCTTTGCTGGCTATTAATGTCGGCACGCCGATAGCGGTAAAATTCAGCGATATCAAGAGCGTAAAGTATCACTATCTGCGCCATCTGCAAATGCTTTGGGCTGGATTGGGAGCGAAGAAACAATTTTCAAGGTAGCCATCTCGATGCGTGAAGTTTGATCGGGACACAAGATTTGCAGGCATGAAAATGGAAAATTTTAAAATCGATTCGAGAAGCAGGGAGGATCAAAAGCGATGAACGGGCGATACAACCATTATCTTATTTTCACATCGGCAGCCTTGTTCGCCGCGTTGCTGCTGTCCGGCTGCGGTAAATTCATGAAGCGCGGCGGCGGGCAGATGCAGATGCCGCCGCCCGAAGTGGCCGTGGCGGTCATCCGGCAGGAACGCCTGACGCTCACCACGGAATTACCCGGACGAGTTTCCGCGTTCCTTGTTGCGGAAGTGCGGCCGCAGGTCGGCGGCATCGTCAAGGATCGGTTGTTCGAGGAAGGCGCTGACATAAAAGCCGGCGACCTGCTCTACCAGATCGATCCGGCCCCCTATGAGGCCTCCTATTCCGGCGCCAGGGCCGCCTTGGCCAGGGCCGAGGCCAATGTTGTCCCGCTCCGCTACAGGGCCGACCGTTACAAGGAACTGGCGGCCATCAATGCGGTCAGCCGCCAGAATTACGACGACGCGTTTGCGGCCCTCAAGCAGGCCGAGGCTGAAATCGAGGTCAACAAGGCGGCTCTTGAGAATGCAAAGATCAACCTGGCCTATACGCGTGTTACCGCGCCCATTTCCGGCCGGATCGGCAGGTCTGCCGTGACGATCGGCGCGTTGGTGACCGCCAGCCAGGGATCCCCCCTCTCCGTGATTCAGCAGCTCGACCAAGTCTACGTGGACGTGACCCAGTCCAGCGCCAACCTTCTGCTCCTGAAACGCAATCTTGCCAACGGCAAACTTAAAAGAGCCGGCGAATCCACGACAAAGGTGCGCTTGATCCTTGAAGACGGCACTCTCTATCCGCTGGAAGGCACGCTGAAATTTTCGGACGTGACGGTTGATCAGAGCACCAGTTCGTTCATCCTTCGCATGATATTTCCAAACTCGGAATACACCCTGTTGCCGGGCATGTATGTGCGTGCCGTCGTTGAGGAGGGAGTCAACGAAAACGCCATACTTGTCCCCCAGCAGGGTGTTGCCCGCGACACGAAAGGAAACGCCATTGCCATGCTGGCTGATGGCTCCGGCAAGGCGGAGTTGCGGATGGTCACGGTCGCCCGCGCCATTGGCGACAAATGGCTGGTGACCGAAGGCTTGAAGCCGGGTGACCAGGTCATCGTGGAGGGCGTTCAGAAGGTGCGGCCGGGAGCTCCGGTAAAGGCCGTTCCGTTTGGTGCGGCGATGTCTGGTGGTAGCCCGGCCGCTCCGCGGGCGGGAGTTTCAGGGGGAAGATCCGTCGCGACGGAGCGCGACGGCCACCATGACGCGAATTCTGTGACAAAAAAATAGTCCTACGGAATTTTCGGACAAGCGCAAAGTTTGAGATTCCTATACATTGAAATAACGGAAGACAAAAGATGCTGTCTAAATTTTTTCTGGAACGGCCTGTCTTTGCCTGGGTCATTGCCATCGTCCTGATGGTGGCCGGTTGCCTGGCGATCTACAAGCTGCCAATATCGCAGTATCCGCCGATCGCGCCGCCTTCCATCGCCATCACCGCCTTTTATCCCGGCGCATCAGCCGAGACGGTGGAAAACAGCATAACGCAGATCATCGAACAGAAAATGACCGGCTTCGACAACATGCTGTATCTTTCCGCCAGCAGCGATTCCTCCGGTTCTTCCCGTTTGGAGTTGACCTTTGCTCCTGGAACCGATCCTGACCTGGTCTGGGCCCAGGTGCAGAACAAGCTTCAACTTGCCATGGCGAGTCTTCCGGAAGTGGTGCAACGCCAGGGGGTGAAGGTCAGCAAATCCACGCGCAACTACCTGCTGATGGTTGGCATCATCTCCGAGGACGAAAGCATGGACGGAAACGACCTGCGCGACTATGCCCAGTCCAACCTTGAAAAAGTGCTTTCGCGCGTGCCCGGGGTGGGCGAGGTGGAGATGTTCGGCGGCCAGTACGCCATGCGTATCTGGCTGAACCCGGATAAGCTGACGCAATACAATATGACGGTCGCGGACGTCACCGCGGCGCTTAAGTCCTACAACGTGGAAGTCTCCGCCGGCCAGTTCGGCGGCGCGCCGGCCGTCAAAAATCAGCGCCTGAACGCCACCATTACCGTCCAGAATCTGCTCAAGACGTCCGAGGAATTCGCCTCGATCCCGATCCGGACCAATCCGGACGGCTCCATTGTGCGGGTCAGCGATATCGGACGCACTGAACTGGGCACGGAATCCTACGATGTTGACGTTTTGTTTAACGGCAAGCCATCCGCGCTCATGGCCATACGGCAGGCGGCCGGCGCAAACGCGTTGGAAACGGCCAGGGCCATCAAGGACAAGCTCGATGAAATGAGCCGTTTTTTTCCCGCAGGCATGAAAGTCATTTATCCCTATGACACCACGCCCTTTATCCGCGTGGCGATCGGCGAAGTGGTCAAGACGCTGTTCGAAGCCATCGTTCTCGTGTTCCTGGTGATGTATCTCTTCATGGGCAACATGCGCGCCACTTTGATTCCGACTATAGCCGTGCCCGTGGTGCTTCTGGGGACCTTTGCCATGCTGGGGCTCTTCGGATTTTCGATCAACATGCTGACCATGTTCGCCATGGTGCTGGCCATCGGCCTTTTGGTGGACGACGCCATCGTGGTGGTTGAAAACGTGGAACGAATCATGAGCGAGGAGGGGATTTCACCCAAAGCGGCCACGGCCAAGTCCATGACCCAGATCACCAGCGCCCTGATCGGCATAGGCCTCGTGCTGTCCGCGGTCTTTGGTCCAATGGCGTTTTTCAGCGGGGCCACGGGCGTCATCTACCGCCAGTTCTCCGTGACCATTATCGCCGCCATGCTGCTTTCCGTGCTGGTGGCCCTGATCCTGACGCCGGTCCTGTGCGCGACCCTGCTCAAACCTGTGCGCAAAGGGCACGAGCCGGCCGAGAGCGGGGTCTGGTTCCTGCGGCCGTTCTTCCGCTGGTTTGACCGCCTGTTTTTCAGCACCAGAGATCGGTACGTGAAATTTGTCGGGCATTCCCTCTCCAGGAAAACGCGTTACATGTTCATATTCGTTATAATCGTGGCCGTGATGGGATTTCTCTTCAAGCGCATGCCCACCTCCTATCTGCCGGATGAAGATCAGGGCATTCTGATGGTGCAGGCTTTGCTTCCGGCAAATTCAACCCTGGAGCAGACCAAGGAGATCATGGACCGGGTGAAAAATTATTTCCTGGAGCATGAGAAGGAGGCGGTGGAATCCTGCATGACGGTTTCCGGCGCAAATTTCGCCGGACATGGCCAGAATGCCGGCATGGCATTTGCCAAGCTCAGGGACTGGGATCTCCGCGACAGGCCGGATCTAAGGGTCGGCGCAATTGCTGGAAGGGCCATGCAGGCTTTTTACCCAATCCGCAATGCCATGGTCTTTGCCTTTGCCCCGCCGGCCGTGGTAGAGCTGGGGATGGCCAAGGGGTTTGACTTTCAACTGCTGGATCGCGGCGGGCTGGGCCACGACAGCCTGATGGCGGCCCGCAACCAGCTCCTCGGCATGGCCTCTCAGAGCAAAGTCATGACCAAGGTCCGGCCCAACGGCCTGGAGGACGTGCCCGAATATCGCATCGATGTGGATTGGGAAAAGTCCGGCGCCATGGGCTTGCCGATATCCTCCATCCACAACACCATTTCGGCCGCATTCGGAAGCGCCTACATCAATGATTTCATCCAGGGTGGCCGCATAAAAAGGGTCTATGCCCAGGCCGACGCGCCTTACCGCATGTTGCCCGGAGACCTGGAAAAACTTTACGTGCGCAACAGCGAAGGCAAGATGGTCCCCTTTTCCTCCTTTGCCTCCGGACACTGGACCTCCGGCTCGCCGAAGCTGGAGCGCTTCAACGGTTTTCCATCCATGAACATCCAGGGCGAGGCCGCGTCCGGCAGAAGTTCGGGCGAGGCCATGGCGGCCATGGAAGATTTTGTCGGTAAATTGCCTCACGGAATCGGGTTCGATTGGACCGGCCTTTCCTATCAGGAGAGGCAAAGCGGAGCCCAAGCCGCGCCCCTTTACGCCTTTTCCATTCTGGTGATATTCCTGTGCCTGGCGGCCCTGTATGAAAGTTGGCCGATTCCGATTTCGATCCTGATGGCCCTGCCGCTCGGAGTAATCGGAGGCGTGATAGGTTCGTCTTTCAGGGGGTTGCCCAACGACGTCTATTTCCAGATCGGCCTTTTGACCACTCTGGGGCTTACAACCAAAAACGCCATCCTGATCGTCCAGTTTGCCAAGACGCGGGTTGAGGAAGAAGGAAGGGGATTGATCGAGGCGACCTTGGAAGGGGCCAAATTGAGATTGCGGCCGATCCTGATGACCTCGCTGGCGTTCGGTTTCGGCGTTCTGCCGCTGGCGTTTGCGACCGGCGCCGGCGCCGGCGCCCAGAAGGCCATCGGCACCGCCGTGCTGGGAGGCGTGGTGACTTCCACTTTCCTGGTGACCTTGTTTGCTCCGCTCTTTTATGTGCTGATTGAAAAGACGCTTGGCAAAAGTAAAAAAAGAATACAATGAACAAATATCTGTCTTTTCTGCTGCTCGGAATCATCGCCACGGCTCTGGCCGGATGCTCCACGACCCTGGCCCCGGATTATAACCGGCCCGCGGCGCCCGTGCCGACAAATTGGCCGAGCGGCCCGGCCTACAAGGCGGGGCCGCCGGCGACCACCAACCAGGCCGCCGACATCCCCTGGCGGGAATTTTACGTCGACGCAAAGCTCCGGAAAATAATCGAACTGGCCCTGGCCGACAATCGCAACCTGCGGGCCGCGGCCATGACCATTGAAAAGACAAGGGCCATGTACAGAATTCAGCGCGCCGATCTTTTACCGACTGTAAGCGCCGTGGGTTACGGCACCAAACAGGAAATATTCGCCAATGTCGCAAGCTTCGAGGAAAAAATGAAGGTCGAATATTACAGCGTGAACCTGGGGTTCAGTTCCTACGAGTTGGATCTTTTCGGCCGGATCCGCAGCCTCAAGGAACGCGCCCTGCAGCAGTACCTTGCCACCGCACAGGCCCATCGCAGCCTGCAGATATCGTTGATTGCCGAGATTGCCGGAGTGTACCTGAACCTCGCAGCCGATCATGAGAGGCTCAAGCTTGCGCGCGATACCCTGGACAGTCAGGAGGCGACTTATGAGCTTATCCAGCGCCGTTATGAAATCGGAGACGCATCAGAATTGGATCTGCGTCAGGCGCAAACCGGCGTGGAAGCCGCGCGGACGGACGCGGCCAAATACCTCGGCCAAGTGGCCGTTGATGAAAATGCGCTCAACCTGCTGGCAGGCGCGCAGGTGCCTCCGGAATTGCTGCCCGGCGAACTGGGAGAAATCACCGCGCTGAAGGATATCAGCGCGGGACTGCCATCCGAGATTCTTCTGCGCCGGCCCGACATTCTGCAGGCCGAAAATCAGCTCAAGGCCGCCAACGCCAACATAGGCGCCGCTCGTGCCGCGTTTTTCCCTTCCATAAATCTGACCGGCAACTACGGCACAATGGACGATCAACTGGGCGGATTATTCAAAGCCGGATCGGGTGTCTGGCAATTTACACCGCAAATCACCGTGCCAATCTTCGACACCGGCAGGAACTGGGCCGGCCTGGACTCCGCCAAGGCCGACCGTGAAATTTACCTGGCGCAATACGAGAAGGCGATTCAGACCGCCTTCAGGGAAGCGGCCGATGCTCTTGCCCTGTACGGGACAGTTTTGGACCAGATGGAGGCGCAGCAATCGCTTGTGGAGGCTTCCAGCGTTACCTACGGTCTTGCCGATGCCCGCTATCGCAGCGGGACCGACAGCTACCTGACGGTTCTGGATTCGCAACGCGCGCTCTACAACGCCAGGCAGGGATTGATCGCCGTCAGGCTGGCCCGGCTCGCCAACCTGGTGACGCTCTATAAGGTGCTGGGCGGGGGATGATCCAATGGGATGAATCAGGAAACGTTCAACATGTTGAAGGTCCAAGGCCGAATCTTGAACATGTCCCTTGTCTTTATGAATTCAATCGCCCGCTCGGCCAGTTTCAGAAGTCATGAAAAGCATTCTTTTTTTGGACAAGATATTCCTGGAGCGCAAGTTAAAGCTCCTTCGCGGCGTTGAAATTTTCAACCTGTGCCTGATCAGGGACCTGGCGTCGCTGGGATGCGCCGTCGCCGTTCCGGCTCATTCAGTCTGGAGCGGCGTAATAAGAACGTGGGTCGGAGACGCTCCGGTGGAGATTATCGATCTGCCGCGCAACATCGGCGACATGGCCGGCGGGCTGCTGGCGCTTAAAAAAATCCGGAAACGGCGCTTTGATCTTCTCCTCCTGGGCAACGTTGGAAACAATCTGGTCCCGATGATCTTTTTATTGCACTGGATGCGTGCCGCCGGCCGGACCGCGTTGATCGCTCATCGCAAACCGAAACCAGGTTTTCTGCACGCGCTGAAGCGCCTTCCCATGGACGTCCTGGCCGTGAACAAAAGCATAGCGGACTCCTTCACATATAAAAATTTTTCTCCGATGAAAACCGGCTACGGCATCGCGCACCACGACCAGTTCTATCCGGCGCCGCCGTCGAACGGCAATCCGAAACCGTGGGTCGACTTTTGCGTGGTTGGCCATCTCGACCGGCAGTGGAAGGGCGCGGATACGGCCGAGGCGGCCTTCTGGGGACTTCCGGATGAGGTCAGGAGAAAATGCCGACTGCATCTTGCCGGCTTCAGCCGTGTAAAGGCATTTCCGCCCCAGAACATCATTCCCTACGGCTGGGTGCCGTTCCAGCAAATGGGCAATCTTTTAAGGGGCATGGACGTCATGCTGGTGCCGTCGCGCGACGAAAACAACGTCATGAAGGAAACGTTTTCGCAGGCCGCCGTTCAGGGCATGCTCACCGGTCTGCCGCTGATCGTCAACAACCTGCCGGTCCTCAGGGAAAAAGTCGGCGCAGGCGAAGGTTTCGTATTTAACGACGTCGAAGGCCTCACAATCGTCATGCGGCGGCTGGCCGAAGACAAACAGCGCAGGATGGAAATGGGGGAACAGGGCCGGCGCACCGCCCTGAAACGGTATGTCTGGAACACGAAAAATTTCATTGACGAGCTATGGAGCCGGTGATTTTGCCGATCTTTTGTCTGGTTTAAAACATGGCGATTCGGATTCAATCTCTGTCCGTCGCCCGGAGATCGACGGCCATCCTGAATGTTCAGGCGCCCAGCGCGCGGTCTGTCGGCGCCGGCATATTCGTTTTAACCTTAAGACAGTGGTTGAGCGGTTTTCATTTCTGGCCGTCTTTATCATCGCAGGCTTAAACTCACTTGCCGGGGAATCCGCCTCAGAAAAGGGAATGATGACCAACCTGGATTTGGGCGTAATCTCCGCGCCTCCGGAAAGCGACGCGGAAATCCCCAGGCTGATGACCATTGACGCGGGCACGTCGCTGGATATCGAGGCGGCCTCCCTTCTGCCCGCGCCACGGCCCACGCGCCTCATCCACGGAGTTGTGACGGTCAGCGGCATCGCCGATCTGCAGAGCAGCCTTGAGGATGACGCCGGCCATGCCCGCGCCACGAGGGAATCCATGTTGGCCGGACTGAACGCGCCGCTTTCGGAAAAAACGTCTCTAAGCGCCTCGTTTGAGCGCGAATGGAGCCAATACGCATTTGATTTGAATCCCCCGGATATTGCCGACATAGGCTTCATGCACCTTTCCATAACGCGTTTCGGAATGATCGGCCGCCACAAGATCAGTGACGACTGGCTTTTTCTTGCCGTGGCCGACTTGACCTTTTCGGTGGAAGACCGCGCTTCATGGAGCGACGGCCTGACTTACGGCGGCATCGCGGCCGTGCGCCAGCAGGTGAACAAATCCTTTGCCTGGCAGGTGGGCCTTATCGCCCACACACGGCTGGAGGATTCGGCCATAGTCCTTCCGATTCCGGGCATTGACTGGAAAATCAATGATATGTTTTCATTGCAAACCGCGCAGGGCGTGACTCTCTCCTGCAAGCCGAGCAAAAGTTCGCGCTGGATTTTCGATACGGGGGCCGGCTTTGAAAACCGCGTCTACCGCATGGACGACCGCTCCTCATTGCCCGACGGCATTCTGATCGACCGGCGCATTCCGTTGATTTGTGCCGCGACCTTTAAACCATATCCCTTTCTTTTCGCGAAATTTTCGGCCTCGGTGCCGGTTTACCGGGCGTACAAGTTCTGCGCCAGCGACGGAACCACGGTCGAATCCTACGGCTCGGACCTGGCGCCCTCGTTCAATGTTTCCATAAGCGCGATGTTTTAGCCACAAAAAAGCACAAGCAGAGCACAAAAAAAATATTATTTTGTGAATTTTGCGCATCTTTGTGGCAACTTTGTCCGCCGAAGGCGGATCCGCCCGTGGCGGAAAATTCCTATGCTTTGAAGTCCGGAAACTTTTTCTTTCAAAATCTTCTGTTATCTGCTATCCATGAAAACACGTGAAGCTGAAAAACAAATTTGATTTCCGGAAATTGACCGCGCATGGAGCGCACGGTCCATCCGAATGTCTATGGCGGATGTCACCTCATAAAAGTCAATTGTCAAGGGCTGACCCTGTTAAGCTCCTTTTACTGATCGGGCTGCTCATGCTCCTGGCAGGCTGCCGGCCGGCGGTCGAGCCGTTCAAACAGACCGCCGACCCGGGCGAAATCATTTATTTTGCGCCCAATACGAAAAAAATGGTGGCGCTAACTTTTGACGACGGTCCCAATGGAAGCGCGACGGAGCAGATTTTGGACTCGCTTAAAAAATACAACGTAAAGGCCTCTTTTTTCCTGGTCGGCGCCAATGCCGAACGTTATCCGCAAATCGCGAAACGCATCATGGCCGAAGGGCACCTCATCGGCAACCACACTTACCGGCATTCCCGTTTTGACCTGATAACACCGCCGGAAATAGAACAGGATGTCGCCAAAGGAGCTTTCTCCATAGAAAACATCACCGGCCATAAGCCGGCCTGGCTGCGTCCGCCCTACGGCATAAACGGCGCCGGACTTGAGGCGGCCTGCCGAAGGCAGGGCTGCGCCATTGCGGGCTGGTCGCTCGACGCCAACGATTGGAACCCCCATCCGGTTGAAGATTTGGTTGACGCAATCGCGGATCAGGCAACGGCCGGCGACATTATCCTCCTGCATGACGGCTTTGAAACCAGCATAAATCCCGATAGACAGGCCACGGTCGCGGCCGTCCCCCTTATTGTGGAGAAACTCCAAAAGGCCGGTTTCATTTTTGTGACTTTGGCGGATTTGCTCCGTAATGCCGGCGCTCCGGCGGCGGTATTTGAAAACGGCGTGCGCCTGCTGGGCGTGCAGGTCGGGGCAAAACCGGTCCGGCCCGGCGGAGAGTTTGCGATGCGGTATTTCTGGGACGTGCCCGAAACGCTGGTCGGCAATCTGCCCTCGGCCTTTGTTCATTTCACCCTGCCGAAATCCAATTATTTCTTCCAGGGAGATTATCCCCTTTGCCGGAAGGGCGACGTGCGCGACCTGGTCGTGCGCCGCTTGGTTCACGCGCCTAAAAACGCGCCGGAAGGCAAATATGAAATAAGAATGGGATTGTTTCCGCCCGGCCAGATAGACCCGGAAAGCCGGCTGACGTTGCGCTCCAATTTTCCGCAGGCGCAAAGGGCGGTTTATCTGCCGGAAGGGGTGCAAGTTGCTTCTCCTGTGGAGAAAACTTGTCCACCATAGCCTTGGCGACGGCGGATGAGGCCGGATTCGATTTGGGCAACACGCCCTTGAATATTAAGAGCTTATCCGTAAATTACTTTGACCATGACATCGTTGCTTTTTTGCTGTTTATTAACAAATGAGCGATCAAAGTTCACAAGTCACCGTTTCCGTCGCCATCATCAATTATAACGGACGCGAAACTCTGGCCAAGACCATCAATTCCGTCCTGGCGCAGAGCAAGCGAATCGCCGATATCCGGCTTGTGGACAATAACTCGACCGACGGCTCGGCGGAATTCGTCGCCGAACAATTTCCCGGGGTCGCCGTGACCAGGCTGCCGGCGAATCGCGGTCCGAATCCGGCGCGCAATGAAGGTTTGCGGCTCGCCAAGCATGATTATGTCCTGATCATGGATAATGACATCGTGCTCGCGCCCGATTACATCGCCAGGCTGACGCAAGCTTACGCTGACGACCAATCGGCAGGCGCCATTACCGGCCAGATCAGGTTCCACGACCGGCCGGACACGATTCAATACAACGGCACGTTTATCCATTATGCCGGGGAAATAATGCTGAACCGGAAGGAAAGCACAATGCCGCTGAAGGTCGCCTGCGTCTCGGCCGGCGCCGTGCTGCTTGACCGGCGCAAGGCTCTGCCGGCCGGCGGATTTGACGAGGATTTTTTTATCGGCTGGGAGGACGGCGACCTGACCTTCAGGCTTTCGCTGGCCGGTTATCCGTGTTATGCGGTTTCCGAGGCCGTGTGTTTTCACGTCAGCAGGCCGCGCGGGCAAAAATGGGTCCGCTTTCAGACCAGGAACCGCTGGTGGTTTATCCTGAAAAACTACGACGCGCGCACCATTTTTCTGGCTTTGCCGGCCGTTATTGTTCTTCAGGCGTGCGCCTTCGTTTTCTTTGCCGCGAAGGGCCGGGCTTTTGCCTTCATCCGAGGCACGTGGGACGCCTTGAAAAGTTTTCCTGCGATTATGCGTAAAAGAAAGACCGTGCAGGCGCTCAAACAGGTAGGCGACGGCTTGCTCCTGCGCGGGGATTGGATCGACCTGCCGCTTGCAGGCGGCAAGCGATCAATGCTGCATAATCTGATCGGCTGTGTTTTTTCCGGCCTGTTCCGCGTTTATTGGTATGTGATCAGGGGGATGCTGAAACGAGAAGTCGGAGATCAGAGATCAGAGGTCAGAATTCAGAGGACAGAATGACCTGACGACGATCTTTGCAGAAAATTAATCGGCTTACAGATGCCCGCGCTGAACCGCGGGGAACTTCACTGACCGCCGATCTCTGACTTCTGACCTCTCTCCGCCGGTTCCTGCCCTCCGCCTTCAGGCTTTTTTCCGTCGTCAACAATCTGGCCGCGGATCATCAGCATCAGGTTGTTGCCCATCAATCTCGGAGGAGATTCGGTTACGCCGTAAGGCGCGCAGTCTTTGGACAGACGTTTAAAAAGCTCAAAGCCCAGGTCGCGGTGCTCGTTTTCCCTGCCCCGGAACATGAGGGACGCCTTGACGCGATATCCTTTTTGAAGGAATGCATGGATATGGCGGAGTTTGGTCTGGTAATCATGCTCCTCGACGTTGGCATGGAATTTCATTTCCTTGAGCACGGACGTGTTCTGCTGGCGCCGGGCCTGCTTTTCCTTTCGGCTTTCCTCGTATTTGTACTTGCCAAAATTCATGATGCGGCAGACCGGCGGCTTGGCGTCCGGAGATATTTCCACAAGGTCCAACCCGACGGCAAAGGCCGTCTTGAGAGCCTCGGAAGTCGAGATGACTCCCAGCATTTCGCCGTTGGCGCCTATGCAGCGGACCTGCGGCACGCGGATGCGGTTGTTTACTCTTACGAATGTACGAATGGCTTGCCTCCTCTTGTTTATTGGGTTGTTAGGTTCAGGGTTCGCCGTTCAAGGTTATCAGGGTGTCATTTTTCTTAATCTTTAACCCCTGAACGTTGAACCTTTAAACCTTTAATTCCGTCTTCAATTTCTCCAGCAACTGTTCCAATGCCATGGCGCCCTGGTCGCCCTCGGAGCGGCTGCGCGCGGACACGGTGTTCGCCGCCTGTTCCCTGGCGCCCACGATCAGCATGTAGGGAATTTTCTCCATCTGGGCCTTGCGGATTTTAGCTCCTATTTTGGCGGAATCGGTGTCCACCGCGACCCGGAAAAGCTTTTCGCGCAGGGCATCGGCCACCTTTCCGGCGTAATCGAGCTCCTTGTCGGTGATCGGCAACACGCGCACCTGCTCGGGCGCCAGCCAGAGCGGGAAGGCGCCGCCGTAATGCTCGATCAGGATCCCGAAAAATCTCTCCAAGCTGCCGAACATGGCGCGGTGAATCATATAAGGCCGGTGCGGACGGCCATCTTCGGCGATATAGCTCATGTCGAATCGTTCCGGAAGATTAAAATCGAACTGGATTGTACTCATCTGCCACTGGCGTCCGCTGGCGTCGTGCACTTTAATATCAACCTTCGGACCATAAAACGCTCCGCCGCCCTCATCGACCGTGAAATTCATTCCTTCAGTCTGAAGCGCGTTGCGCAGAGAGTTTGTTGCCGCCGCCCAGTTTTCCTCCAGGCCGACGGCCTTGCCAGGCCTGGTTGAAAGATATACGGAAGTATCATTAAGATTGAAAGCGCGCAGGAACTTGATTGCCAGGCGTATGGTTTTCTTTATTTCGTCTTCCATCTGTGAGACAGTGCAGAAAATATGGGCATCATCCTGGGTAAACCCGCGCACTCGAAACAGGCCATGCAGAACGCCGGCCTTTTCGTAGCGGTAGACCGTGCCCAACTCAGCCCAGCGCAAAGGCAAATCGCGGTAGGAGCGCGGCTGCGATTTATAGACCATGATATGGAAAGGACAATTCATCGGTTTGATGAAATATTCCTGTTCGTCAATTATCATGGGAGCGTACATGTTTTCCCGGAAGAAACCCAGGTGACCGGAGGTTTCCCAGAGATGTGCCCGGCCGATGTGAGGAGTATAGATGGGTTCGTAACCTTCTCGTAGATGTTCTTTGCGCCAGTAGTCCTCGATCAGGGAGCGGATCATGGCCCCCTTGGGGTGCCAGAGGATCAGACCCGGACCGATCTCGTCGTTGGAGCTGAACAAGTCCAGTTCCTGGCCGAGTTTGCGATGGTCGCGTTTTTTGGCTTCCTCAAGTCTTTTCAGATAGTCATCGATTTCCTTCTTGGACCCGGCCGCGATGCCGTAAACGCGCTGGAGCATGGGGTTGGTTTCCAGTCCGCGGAAATAGGAGCCGGCCACGGAAAGGAGCTTGAAGGCCTTTATTTCGCCGGTATGTTTCAGATGCGGGCCGCGGCAGAGGTCGATAAAATCTCCGCATTTATAGAAAGTTATCTTCTCGCCGTCAGGAATATCGGCGAGGCGTTCGAGCTTGTATTTCTGGCCCTGGAGCGCCCGCTCGGCCTCGGCGCGGCTCATTTCGACTTTTTCAAGGGGCAGATTCGCCTTGATAAGGCGGCTCATCTCCTCCTCGATGCGCGGGAAATCCTCGGGGGCAATGCGCGCGGAAAGGTCGAAATCGTAGTAAAATCCGTCCTCGGTGGCTGGACCGATGTCAAACTTTACATTCTCAAAAAGACGTCCCACCGCCGCGGCCAGCACGTGCGCCGCGCTGTGGCGCATAACTTCCAAATCCAAAATCAAATCCTCCCTTGTGTCCCGGTCAACAAGACCGTTTCTTGACAGGGGCCTAATATAACCACTGACGCCGGGTATGTCAATAGGAGCAAGCGATATTTGGAAACGTAAAAATTAATTTTTTTTTCATTGTCCCTAAATTGTTTATTTAATATTATGAGAGGATGGTATTGGTGTGGTCGGCTCCGATAAAAAAATCAAGGCATAATGCTTAAAAACCGGTCAGCGTCTTCTTCTTTCTGCGCGATGGTCGCGCTGGTCTTGTCGGCCGGAGTTTCCTTCGGCCTGACCAATCAGGTTCCGTTCTCGGACGATTTTGAAAATTACACGAACCGGACGCCCCTCATCAACGGCACCAACGGCTGGTTCGCCTCGTCCGCCGGCGTGATCGTCCAGACGAACGTTTTCACCAACGGCACAAAGGCCGCCATGATCCCACCGGACACCACTCTTTCAAACCGTTTCAGGCAGGTATCCGGCAGCAACATCTGGGCGACCATGTACGTCCGTCCCTGCCTTGACGACGCGGGCCGCCTGGCCGACCTGGATATCAGCACCAACAGCACGGCCATCTTCTATGCGACCACCGGCAAGTATTTCATCGTTTACAACGGCACCAACGGCTGGACGGGCTTGCCCACCATGCTGGACGGCTCCCCGGCGCCGGCCGTGGACAGCAACGCCTGGAGCAGGGTCGACTTGAGGCTCGATTGCAACAACAAGACCTGGTCGCTTTTCGCCGACTACCAGTTGATCAGCACCAACCTCCAGTTCGTCACCAATGTCTCGTCCTTTTCCGGCTTCAATGTCCACGGCCCGGGCGCGGAACAGACGAATTACCTGGACAGCGTTTCGGTCAGTTATAGTTTTCCGTCCAATTTGACCTCCCATACCAACAACTGGCAGCCGGTCATTGCCGTCGACATGACGAACCTTTCGCGCACCATTTTGCAGGGCCAGGGCGTGGCCAGCAACTCATTCCACGTCTGGAAATCAGCCGGTTACCTGCCGTTGGTTTTCAGCAATTCGATAACCTATACCAATTGCGGCGCCTACACCAACTGGCTTTCGATCGCGCCGTCCAACGGCATCAACCACGGCGAGCTAAGCGCCCTCTGGCTGGTTTTCGACACCGCCAATCTGCCCGCCAGCAACCAGGCCTATCAGGCCACGGTGCGCATCGACGGCACGGACGGATTTTTCGGCGCGGCGGCCAGCAATTCGCCGACGTATATTTCCGTTTCGGTGATGGTGCAAAGCTCGCCGCGCCTCTGGGTGTCCCCGCTCTACCTGACCAATACGGTCACGGTCGGGCACAGGCCGGCGGCGCAGCAGGAGATTTATATAGCCAATACCAGCGCTCCGCCGCGACCGGCCATGGCGTACACCGTTGTCTCGCAGACCAACTGGATTTCGCCAAACGTCGGAAGCGGATCGGTGGTGGATGAAACCAACACGGTCGCCCTGACCTATTTGACCGAAACCCTGCCTGCGGGCTTGCATAATGGCATCGTGACCGTGACCGCCACCGCAATCGCCACCCAGAACGTCGAGGTGGCCATGCGCGTCAACTATCTGCCGACCGCGGCCTGGACCGCCGACCAGAAGACCTGGACCAACGCGATCACGGAAGGCGACTCTCTCTCTGGCTTCACTTTCGACGTCTGGAACAACAGCGCCTCGCCCGCGGGCGTGATGCGCTACACTTTGGCCACCAACGTCAACTGGATAACTTTAAGCCCGGTCAGCGGCACAAGTTCGGGAGAACACCATACCGTCACGGTTTCTTTCAGCTCTTCCGGGCTGGCGGCCGGCACCCATACCGGAGCCGTCACCCTTACGGCCGTGGATGACGCCACGGGCGACCCGGCCGTCGGTTCGCCCCTGACCATAGCCGCCAAGGTCACCGTGCGCCGGCGCGCCGTTCTCTCGGCAGATACGGACACGCTGACGAATGCGGTTCTGGAAAACTGCACCATAACCAACGCGGAGGCCTTCCATATCTGGAACGGCTCGGAAACGCCGCGCAGCGGCCTGCGCTATGCCATATCTTCCTATCCCGATTTCCTCCAACTCAGCCCCGCGAGCGGCGCCCTGACAAATGAAACCAACGCCATCACGGCGGTCTGGGCGGCCGGCAGCCGCTCGGCCGGCACGTACACCGGTTCGATTGTGGTTGACGGCACGGACGTGATGACCGGCAGCCCGGCCAGCGGGGCGCCGAAAATCATAAGCGTCCAAATGACGGTTCTCTCGCGAACGCCTTCCAATCTTGAAAAGCCGTATATTTCCGGCACGCCGTTCATCGGCCAAACCCTGAGCGCGAACAACGGCCTCTGGCAAAATGGGGACAGATTGACCTTCTCCTATCAGTGGCAGACCGCGAACAATTCCTCCGGCGCAGGGCTTGCCGGCATCTCCGGGGCGACGGCCAGCAACCACGTAGTGGCCTCCTCCGAAAAAGGCAAATACATGCGCATCGCGGTAACGGCCACCGACAACAATCCCACGCCCCTCTCGGCCACCGCCTATTCCGATTTTGCGGCCAAGTCAAAAATCAAGGCCGCACCCGGAGATTTTAATTCGGACGGCATCGCCGACCTCTGGTTCTTCGATCCTTCCACCGGCATGTGGCGGGCCTCCTTCGGCGCCAACTCGTTTGCCGAGGGGCAGTTCGGCTCCGCCGGCATGACCGCCGTTCCGGGCGATTATAACGGCGACGGCATCATGGATCTGGGACTCTACGATCCGGCGCACGCCATGTGGTACGTCCTTTATCTGCCGTCCGGTCCCAGCCTGAGCGGCAGCATGTTCGGCGGCCTGGCCGAGGAAACTCTGGCCACGCCCGTGCCGGCCGATTATGACGGCGACGGCCAGACCGATATTGCGCTCTATTGGCAGGGTTATTGGGCCGTCCTTTATTCCACCCTGCACAGAATCATCGTGATCGCGCCGATCGCCGACTCCAACGGCACGCCCGTGCCGGCCGATTACAACGGCGACGGGATCGACGAAATGGCCGTCTACGACGCCGGATTCTGGACAATCCGGGACTCTGACGGCCAGCTAAGCGGGGTTTCGTTCGGCGACGCCGTCTCGCTGCCGGCGCCGGCCGACTATGACGGCGACGCCATTGCGGATGTCTGCGTATTCAACCAGGCCAACAACGCGTGGAGCATGGTCTATTCCTCAACCGGCGCCACCAATGGCGCGGCATTCGGCTCCAGCCTCGGGGCGAACATACCGCGCCAGGGATATTACGACCATGATCCGTATTGCGACCCGGCCACGCTGCATTATTCGGCCAACGGCGATTACGTGATTTGGTGCGTGACGCGCACGACCGACACGAACTTCACTTATCGCGGCCAGACTTACCAGAAAAGCATAAATCAATGGAGGGTCAGTTGGTAAAATGAATCCGTATCTCAAATTCGTATCCGAATACGCCCGCCTGATCGCGGAGGGCAAGAGCTTTCCCCTGGGCGGTTTTACGCCGGCAACGCATTCGGCGCTTCCCAAGGATGCGCCGCGCGCGCTGGTTTTTTCCCCGCATCCGGACGATGAATGCATCGTCGGCGCCCTGCCGCTGCGGCTGCGGCGCGAATTGAAAATGAACGTGGTCAACGTGGCCGTCACGCTCGGCAGCCGCAAGGACAGGCAGGCGGCCCGGCTCAACGAATTGCGGAACGCCTGCGCTTACCTGGGCTTCGGCCTCATCCAGACCGCGGAAAACGGGCTGGAAAAAATCAACCTGAACACCCGCAAGCAATCGCCGGCCCTCTGGAGCGAGGCGGTCAAAATTATCGCGGACATAATCGTGGAAAACCGGCCGCAAATAATCTTTTTGCCGCACGAAGGCGACTGGAACAGCTCCCATATCGGCACGCATTTCCTGGTCATGGACGCTTTGCGGAAAACGCCGGAATCCTTCTGCTGCTGGGTTTGCGCCGACGAATTCTGGGCGCCCATGAACGACCCCAACCTGATGATCGAAGTCAGCGTAGCCGACCTGGCCGATCTGGTGGCGGCCACCTCATTCCACGTCGGCGAGGTTTGCCGCAATCCGTATCATCTGCGCCTGCCGGCCTGGATGCAGGATAACGTGCGCCGCGGCGGCGAATTGGTGGGCGGACAGGGCGGCGAGCCGCCGAACTTTGTCTTTGCCACGCTCTACCGCCTGAACAAATGGGCGCACCATAAGCCGTGCGAGGAGCGCGGCCAAATTGAAAAAAAGGAACAGGCCGGCAAATTTTTATCCTGCAACGATTCCCTCAAACTGCTTTTCGGATAAAGCCGCATCTCGAAGCCACCGCAGGCCGAAAAATTCAATGACACAGCGTTTTACGCCGGAGTTCGACCATTTGCGCCTGTTTCGCGAGACTTTGGAAAACCGGCTTCGCCGCCTCCGGAAGGGAGACTTCCGGTTTCATATTCCCGGTCCAAGGGAAAAAATGCGGAGGAACGACGGCACGCATTTCCATTTCAGCCCCGAACTCTTTCTCCAGCTCGAGGGAGCGACCGAATTCATCTTTCCCAGGGAAAAAATACGCCTTGCGGCCGGAGAGACCCTGCTCGTGCCGAGGGGGATGCCGCACGGCGAGATCGCGCACGATTCCGAAAAAGATTTCTTGAACGTCGTAGTCATGTTTCCGCCCGACGGCGTAAGCATTCACGACGCCCTCAAAGACAAACAGGGGAAACCGCACTGCTTTTACCAGGAATATTTCAGGACGGAAAAGGGACGCCGCATCGAGCAATATCTCGACGACATCGCGGATTTCCACCGGCCCGGCGGCAAAGCCGGAAAAACCGCCGGCGCCGGCGAGGCCGTCCAGGGACTGTTTCAGGCGGCGCTGGCCGGGCTGCTGCTGATCATGGAAGAAGTAAAAACTCCCGCCCCGGCCGCCGGACATCCGAAAATAGACGAATGCCGCAAATACATTCTCAGCCACATTTACGAGTGCTCGCTGTCGGTCAGGGAACTGGCCGGACAAATCCATTGCTCGCCGGATTATCTTTCGCACCTCTTTGTGACGGAAACGGGCGAACGTCTCTCTGATTTCATACACCGGGAGCGGATCGTGCTGGCCAAAAGGTACCTCCAAAACCAGACCTTAAGCATCAAGGAAACGGCCTGGGCGTGCGGGTTTACGGACCAAGGATATTTTAGCCGCTTGTTCAAGAGCCTGGCGGGCGAAACGCCGAAAGAGTTCCGGAAACATCATAAAATGTGAGGTAAAAAGGAACTGCTCCACAACCATGAAAACACAAACGTCCATCAAAACCTTCGGAGAAGAACTTGCCTTCCTTGAACAATATGCGGATGTCGTGGTTCTATCTGACAGCTCCGGCAAGGCGCAGGCCGTCGTCTCCCCGCAACTGCAGGGCAGGGTGCTGACCAGCACGGCGGATGGCGCTCAGGGTAAAAGTTTCGGCTGGATCAACCATGAGCTGATCGCCTCCAAAAAAATCAATGAACACCTGAACGCCCATGGCGGCGAGGACCGCTTCTGGCTCGGCCCTGAAGGCGGCCAATATTCCATCTTTTTCAAAAAAGGCGTTGCGTTCGACCTGGAACACTGGTTCACACCAACCGCCATCGACACGGAAGCTTTCGCGCTTTCAGCCAAAACCGGCAACAGCGTTCTGATGACAAAGGACATCCGGCTGGTCAATTATTGCGGCGCTCGGTTTTCGTTGCACGTCGACCGGCGGATAGCCGTGTTGGAAAAAGCCGAGGCCATCAACGCCTTGAACCTGCAACCGGCCGAGTCCGTCAGGCTGGTCGCCCATCAGTCCATCAACAAGGTCACCAACACCGGCGGAAACACCTGGACAAAAGAAAGCGGAATGTTGTCCATCTGGATCATCGGCATGTTCCAACCCTCTCCAGCCACAACTGTCGCCATCCCTTTCAAAGCCGGCCCTGAGGGAAAATTGGGCAGGATCGTCAACGACGCCTATTTCGGCAAGGTGTCTGCCGACCGTTTGCATGTCGGGCAAAACGCCGTCTTTTTCAAGGGCGACGGCCAGCGCCGCGGAAAAATAGGGATTTCGCCCCGGCGCGCCAAAACGGCGCTGGGCAGTTATGATGCAGCCAGCAAGGTCCTGACCATTGTTCAATACAAAAAGCCGGAGAACGTTCTGGATTACGTGAATTCGATGTGGGAAACGCAGAAAGAACCTTATCGCGGCGACGCCGTGAACTCCTACAATGACGGACCGGCCAAGCCCGGCGCCAAACCCTTCGGGCCTTTTTACGAGTTGGAAACCTCCTCCCCGGCCCTGGCCCTGGCCCCACAAAAATCGGCTGAACACCTTCATCGCACCTTCCATTTGCAGGGCGAAGAAAAGGACCTGGACCCGATCAGCCGCGCCGGGCTTGGCGTAAGCCTCGATGAAATCAAGAAGGCGTTGAAATAAGCGTAACTAACCACTGATATCACTGATGATAAGACAAAAAGTTTACCGATCCGTGCCATCCGTAATCCGTGGCATGATTTTGAAATTTTCAGACCATGACATCTGAATCGCTCCTCGACATATTCGCCGCGACGGTTGGAAACTACCGTCATGGCAAGGCCATTGTCTGCGCCGATCGCGTCCTGGACTATGCCGCCGTTGATCTTTTCAGCGACCGCACGGCTTTTGCCCTGATGGAAAAAGGAATAAAAAAAGGCGATCGGGTCGGCTTGTATTGCATCAATTCCGATTTTTTCGTCCTGGCTTACCTGGGCATACTCAAGTGCGGGGCCGTGGTGGTGCCGGTCAACCTGCTCCTGAACCCGAAGGAAATAGCCTTTATCTTCAACGACGCCGAAATCTCGGCCCTGATTTACCATGAAGTTTTTGCCGCGAACGCGGCAACGATCAAACCGCTCGTGCCGACACTTAAAACTTCAATTTTCATCGGGGAAAGCCGACCCCCCATGAACGATCTCGAATGGTCCGACGTCATTATGCAGAACAAGGCGCCGCCTGAGACGAAAATCGATCCGTCCGAAGACCTGGCCGCCATTCTTTATACATCCGGCACCACGGGCCGGCCAAAGGGCGCAATGCTGACCCACGGCAACCTGGCCGCCAACACCCTCAGCGTTAAAAAGGCCCTGAAGCTTGAGCCGGGCTCGGAAAGACTGCTTGTGGTGCTGCCCATGTTTCACGCTTTTGCGGCCACGGCCGGCATGCTTGCGCCGCTGCTTTACGGCGCAACCATTGTCCCCCTGCCGCGCTTTGAACCCATGACCGTGGCCGAGACGATTGAAAAGGAGCGCATCACGATCTTTCTGGGCGTGCCCAGCATGTACGTGGCGCTTTTGCGACTGCCGGACAAATTCACCGAAAAATTCTCATCGCTCAAATTCTGCGCCTCCGGCGGCGCGGCCATGCCCGTGACCGTCATGGAGCAGTTCGAAAAACGTTTCGGCAAATTTATTTACGAGGGCGACGGTCCCACCGAATGTTCTCCGGTCACCTGCGTCAATCCCATAGGCGGCAAACGCAAATATGGAACCGTGGGCTTGCCCGTTCCGGGCGTGGAAATGAAAATCATGGACGAGCAGGGAAAGGAATTGCCGCATGGCGCGATCGGCGAAATCTGCGTAAAGGGAAAAAACGTCATGAAAGGTTACTGGCGGCTGCCGGCGGAAACGAAGGAATCCTTCTTCGGGGAATGGTTCCGCACCGGCGACCTGGGGACCGAGGATGATGAAGGTTATTTCAGCATCCTTGATCGGCGCAAGGACATCATCATCGTCAACGGCATGAATATTTATCCGCGCATGATCGAGGAAGCGATCATGCGCCTGGACGGCATAAGGATAAGGGAATGCGCCGTGGTGGGCGAGCCGCACGAACTGCACGGCGAAATACCGGTCGCCTATGTTTCGCTCGTGGAAGGCAAAAACGTCACCGCCCCGGAGATCCGCGCGCACTGCCTGGCAAACCTGGGCAGACACGAGGTGCCCCGCAAATTCGTCTTTATGCCGGAACTGCCGAAAAACGCCTCCGGCAAAATCGTCAAGCGCCAGTTGCGCCGGCAGGGAGAAGTGGAACGAGGAATTGCCTGAATTCCGTCCTGCCGCCGGCCTTGAAAAGACCAACCGCAGTTTGGCATATGCTACATTATAGCAGTCAGCACCGGCCTCAACGCGGCCGGCTACAACATTTCTTAATCCGCTCTAATTGCTTCGAATATCGAATCAATTTTATATATATTTGATGTTGCATTCGAAGCAAATATTGTGCAGCATATGGCCTGAAGGATGGGAAGACGGAAATGAACCAGGACATCATTCAACGCATTATAATCGACTTTCATAATCGTCCGCTGCCGGCGCTCACGATCCGTGATGCGCCCCTGGCCTTTGTCCGTGATATGTCGCTGGCCATTGTCGGCGCCCGGCGGTGCGGCAAAACCTACCGCACATACCAGTTTATCGCCGATTACCTCAAAAAAGACGGCCGGATTGAAAACATTTGCAGGATTCAATTCAACGATCACCGTCTGAGCCGGATGCGGCGCGAAGATTTATCCGCGATTGACGAGGCTTATTACGCGCTTTATCCCGAAAAACGCGGGAAAGGCGAGGTCTATTTCATCTTCGATGAAATCCATCGGATCGCCGGGTGGGAGGATTACATTCTGCATCTGATCGAGGATCCCACCCAGCGGGTTTTGATTACCGGTTCCACGTCACGCCTGTTGCGCGGCGACATGGCATCAGGACTGCGCGGCAAAAATCTGCCGCTGGTTCTGTATCCGTTTTCCTTTGGAGAATTCATTCGCCACTATGGCGTCGCCGCCGATTCCAGTTCGAGCCGAGGACAGGCTCATCTCCGCAAAATGCTGCGTCGTTACATGCAGCAGGGAGGTTTTCCAGGATTGCTTGACCTGCCGGCGGGGCAGCAGATCGAACTACTCCAGACCTACTGGGACACCATGGTTCTCAGGGACATAATCGAGGGGCATCCGGACGAAAAAATATCGCTGCCGGTATTCTCGTTTTTTGCCCAGGCGCTCATCGCGCGGACTGCCTGCCCATTCACCGTTCGGGCAATTATCCGCAATATGCGGGAAGCCGGACTGAGTTTTACCGAAGAGACAGCCTATAAATACCTGCGTTTTATCGAAGAGGCATTCATTGCGTTTACCGTTCCCGTATTTGCAAGTTCCGAGAGGGTGCGCAACCGCAATTATCATAAAGTATATGCGATCGACTGGGCGTTGGCTCAGGCCGTAACGCCCGGCGAAGGAATTGATGTGACGCGTCAGTTCGAAAACATGATTTATCTGGATCTGCGGCGGCGCGGATATGATGTGTGTTATTACAAAACACGGCGGGGATATGAGATCGATTTTATCGCATTACGGAAGCGGGAGCCCGGGCAGGGGCGGACGATCTGCCAGGTTTCATATGCTTTAAAGAATGAAGAGGTGATGGAACGGGAATTACGCGGGCTTCCGGAAACCGCCAGGCATTTCGGCGTTGACAATGTTGCCGTGATTACAATGAACGACGATAAAACCTTGAAACATGATGGGGTTAGGATTGATATTGTTCCGGCCTGGAAATGGCTGCTTGATAAAAAATGACCCTTCCGCGCAAATTCACCTTCCTGCCTGAACTTCCTACCTGAATTTTGCGCCGCAGCGGCGAAATCGAGCGGGGAATTGTCTGAGTCAAGCTTCAGGGAAGATCAACTGCGATGGCGTTTTAAAGAAGGTCCTGCGATAACGGCGGGGCGGCATGCCGTACTTCCTGTTGAACAGGGCATAGAAATGCGAGAGACTCTCGTAGCCGCAGTCCAGGGCGATCTCCAGAATGTCGCGCGTGGTGGTAAGCAACTGGCCGGCGGCGTACTCAAGGCGGGCATCATTCACCAGCTCGCAGGGGGTCTTGCCCGTGCATTTCTTCAGGGTGCGGGCCACGTGCGCGGGCGACCGGCGCGCAAGGTCGAAAAAACTCTTGATTCCGCCTGTAAAATGATCCGGCAGGCGGATTTTTTCACAGGCCTGCCGCAGCCAGTCCGGACAGGAACGGAACAGATCCGGCTGCCCTATTCCGACCGAGCACATCAAATTTAAAAGGAACCGATCCAAAAACAGGCGCTTTTGGGGAGCGCTGATCATGGCGTCGGCGGCGGCATTCAGCCATTGCTGCTCCGGCTCCGCCAGGTGATACAACTCCGGCAATTCGGCAGCGCCGCCCCAAAAGGAATATGAATCGAAATACCGGCGCTTAAGGTCGGCCAGCAGGTTTCTCGGAAAGGACACATTGACAATGATAAACTCCGAGGCAAATGACCTGAAGCAGTGCATGTCGCGCAAAGGGCGGACCATGCACAAATCGCCGGTCTGCATTTTCCGCTCCCGGCCGTTGATCAGATAGGCGGCCGCGCCGTCTCGGATCCAGAACACCTCGGCAAAATCATGGGCATGCGCCCCGGTTACCTGGCGCGGCTGGACATGCGCGCAGAGCGCATTAAAAGTGCGCCCCTGGGGAAAACAATCCTTCCAACGCTGAAAAATTCCTTTCATTCAGCGTCAATATACAGCAAAAAGAAATCAATAAAAAGGAAGAAATTCCCGGCGGAAGCGCTACTCTTGTTCCAAGAAATATTTATAAGCCATGTTTCATGGGCAATCACAAACCCAAACAACGAGGAGGCAAAATGTCAGCCACGCGAAAATATAAGATCGGCGTTATAGGACTGCACATGGGCGCTCAATGGGCAACGGCAGCCGGCAAGAATCCCCGGGCCGAGCTTGCGGTCGTTTATGACAAGGATAAAGAAACGTGCTCAAGCAAGGCCGAAATGTTTTCCGCCAGGCCGGCCGACAGCGAAGAAGATTTCTTTTCTTCGGACATCGACGTTGCCATTGTTGCCACCCCCGACCATTTCCATCGCGCCAACAGCATTGCGGCGCTCTCCAGGGGCAAACATGTCATCTGCGAAAAGCCGCTTGCCCCGACCGTGCGGGAATGCCGCGAAATCATAAAGGCGGTAAAAAAATACGGTAAATTTTTCATGGTCGGCCAGGTCTGCCGGTATGCGCCCGGTTTTAAAATGGCAAAGAGCCTGATTGAGGATGGTGCAATAGGCGAACCGGCGTTCATTGAAAGCGAATACGCCCATGACTACGCGCATGCTCCGGGCGTGGACAACTGGAGGAAAGACCCCAAAATCAAAAGAGAGGGCTTTATCGGCGGCGGCTGCCACGCCCTTGACCTGGTGCGGTGGCTGGCCGGCGACCCTTGCGAGGTGTTCTGTTATACCAACAGGAAATTGCTGAAAGACTGGCCCACCGACGATACGGGCGTTGCCGTTTTAAAATTCAGGGACAATCTTATCGGCAAGGTGTTCGTCTCGGTCGGGGTAAAAAGGCAGTATACCATGCGAACGGTGATCTGCGGAACCGCAGGCACGATCATTTGCGACAATACCAGTCCCGCCATAAGACTGTACAAGGACAAATATCTGGAATGCAGCAAAACCAATAAATTCTGGGATATACCGGTGAACGTGGCAAGCCACAACGTGGCGGAAGAGCTGAACGAATTCATAGGCTGCCTGGAAAAAAATAAACAAATAAATACCGACGTGTATGAAGGGACCAATACCGTGGCGCTGGGCGAGGCTGCGCTTAAATCCGCCAGAACAGGCAAACCCGTCAGGATAAATTATATTGCAACAGGAAGAGGCAAAAATGTCTGATTTTCAACAGGCGTGTAATGCAAAGGAACCGTTAACCATCCCCACTTACGATGGATCAGGCCTGGCGGTACATGCAGGAGGTCCTGTTCTGAAAAAGGAAACGTCATGAATAAAAAAACAATCAACATGGCGCCGGAACAATTGAAAGCCGGAATGGCCAAAATCGACATCACGCCGCCGCTGGGGGTCTCTCTGGTAGGCACTTTCGGCGACCGCAAGGCCGATGGAATTCACGACAACTTGTATGCCAGGGCATTGGTCTTGAATGACGGCCGGATTGAGATCGCCGTGGTCAGTTGTGACCTGTGCTTCCTTGACGCCCCGGAAGTTTTGAAGGTAAGAAAATTGGCCAGCCAAAATACCGGCATTCCGGAAAAGAACATGCTTATCTGCGCCATGCATACCCACACCGGGCCGCAGGTGAATGAGGTGTTTCTTGGGGTGGGAGAAGTAGACCCCGCCTATATGGATGTTCTGGCAAGCAAAATAGCCGATGCAATTTTCATTGCCAAAAGCCGTTTGCAGAAGGCCAGAATCGGCACGGGCACGGGAAAGGTTAATAATCTCTTTTTCAACCGGCGACTGCGCATGCCGGACAATCTGGTTGTAATGATCTGGGGTGACAAAAATCGCTTGAAAGGCGCCGTACCGGCCGGGCCTGTTGATCCGGAAATAGGCGTTATCCGGATAGACGATCGCAAAGGCAATCTTATGGGAATATTGATGAATTACGCATGCCATAGCACCACGCTGGGGGGCAGAATGATCTCGGCCGATGTCCCGGGTTTCGTTTCGGAGATTGTGTCAAGATCGGCAAAAAAAGACATAATTGTTTCTTATCTGGGTGGAGCGTGCGGGAATGTCATCTTTGACGTTACCAAAAAAAATGGGTACGGATATGAACTGGGATACGAGATAGCCGAAGTTCTGGCAGGAAAGATATGGAAGATAACAAAAGGCATCAAGACTTCGAGAAAATGCCGGCTGCAAGTTGAGGATCGAACGATTAATATTCTTGACCGGCCAGCTTCTTATGCCCGGGAACAACTGCGCAAAGGTTTACCCACGATGGTCTGGGGCAGCGAAGGGATACGGGATAGTACCTGAAACCTGAGGAACAGCGAAGGAAAACAAGAAAAGGCTTTTCCGCCCCGGCGGATCCGCACAGGCGGAACCACGGAGTCAGCCGGAGACACGGAGAAGATCGAGTTTGAAACCGGTTTT
>Ga0209749_1001004_pt1 | contig 29433 bp, 26 predicted proteins | sample EPASupsiteSAE347_FD_187267 | JGI IMG/M metagenome (GOLD analysis project Ga0209749, IMG submission 187267) | Bioremediated contaminated groundwater from EPA Superfund site, New Mexico - Sample SAE3-47 (SPAdes) (version 2) | ecosystem: Environmental > Aquatic > Deep subsurface > Groundwater >...
CATCCCGGCAGCCGTAACAGCCGAACCCGAAATTCAGCCGCTCCTCCAGAAAAGGAATGATCGTCGCATCCACACAGGTGGCCTGCAAAACGGCAGTAGAAGCAGTTACCCGTTGCCCGCCCGTGGCATGCAGATAACCAAGAACCAGCCACATTAGTTGCTCCACCTCACCCTCGACTACAACCAACTGTGGGATGCGATTGGCTTTTTCCAAGGGATATAGTTCTATATGTTGGATGCGCCCGGCATCGAAATGGGGCATATCTGAAAACATCCTCCGGCTTATCGCAGGATCGGAGACGATGCCGAACCCGACGAGTCCCTTTCCTGAGCGCAGGCCCTCCGGCAGGGGACGAAACCCGAAAGCCGCCGCTGCCGCTGGGCAGGCCATGCCCTCTTTGTCCAGGACGACATGCTTGCCCCGTCGAGCCAGCATGAGGGCCTGGCAGTAGCGGTGATTCTCCAGACGTAGCGCCTCTGGGGGCAGGACAGCGTCTTCCGCGAAATTTACTCCTACAGGAGAGGTGTCAAGTCCGAGGACCGCCACCATCTTCCGGCCGTATTCCCGAACATCTTCCATGGTCGAAGGGTTGGGTGCCGATGATCTTTCTTTTGTTTTTTGTTGAGTCATTCATTGCCTCTCTTCAAATATGATGCAGTTGCGAAAAAACTACTTATTTTTCTCCTTCTCCACTCCGTCCCTCCCCTTCGAGGGGAGGGCATTTTTCGACTTTTTACCAGTACGTCAAATATGGATCCCAAAATACAGGAGGATATATTTCAGGGACACATACAGGAACAGAAAGCCGAAGAGGGCCTTTAGGGCGTTCGGTTTGAATCTGGCGACGAGCTTGGCCCCGTAAATAGCGCCGACCAGGGCGCCTACCCCCAATGTGATCGCAACGGGGATATTCACCACCCCCTGATAAATCTTGAATATCGCTCCCACGAGGGCCATCCAGACAAAAGAGGCCATAGACGTACCGATAGCCAGTTTCATCGGCGCCCTCAGGAAATAGAGGAAAGACGGCACCAGGGCGTAGCCGCCGCCCAAACCGATAATCCCCGTTAAAAAGCCGATGGATGATCCCAGCAGAGATTTGGAAACGATCGTCCCCGGCATCTCCGTCCCCACCGGCGGGGGCGGTTTCTTTCCCAGTAGTCCCTCGTAAAGCATGCGCAGGGAGACGATGATAAAGGCAATACCGATGATGAGATCGATAATATCGCCATAAGCTTTGATGTAACCGAAAACGATGGAGCCGATGATCACCCCGAGGACGCCGCTGAAGCCGACCTGTAGGGCCGTCGCTTTGTCCACATTTTTCATCTTTAAATGCTGATACGCCCCCGATCCGGCAGTAAAGACTACTGCCGTTAGGGTCGTGCCCACGGCAAAGGCTGGATCAAAATCAAAACCGAAACGTATCACCGGCATGATGAGGGCACAGCCGCCCGTTCCGAGCAAACCACCGACAACGCCTGCCAAAAGTCCCGTAATGAGATAAGCAATGTATATCATGATACGCCTCCTTGAATTTCCAGATACGTTTTTCCCTTAAATTCCGCTTTCGCCCAACGTACAGAAGACGCGGATAATTTCATCGGCGTCGCCCACCCGGTTATCGAAGACGGCGACACCCCTGTCCGCAAGCCATTCCTTGCAGTAGGATTGGATTCCGCCGCACAGGACTCCATCCACTCCCAGATTTGCCAGATGAGAGGCCGTCTCAATGGGGCTTTTCCCCTTGAGGCGCAGGTATGACTCCCCTTCGACCCGGCCGTCCCTGATGGTGATGACGAGGACCCGCGACGCCGCACCGAAAAAAGGGGCGATTTTGTCTTCCCAGAGGGGAATGGCGAGTTTCATACTTCCACTTTCATCAACATCGGTTAAAGGACGCCTGCGCGTGGTTTTCAGCCCATTGTCAAAGCCGCGTGCAACGTCCCCTTACTTGAGCAAGAACAATACCGTCAGACGCCGTCTCTCGACACATACCTTAATAGTTTAACAATATTGGGTATTTTAAGCAGATAAGGATTTGGCTTGCCGGTTGGTTGAAGCAAAAACTGTTTCAGTATATGAAACGGCGTTTCATATACGTTTCATTTGACGAGGCCGTACTTTTTCATTTTCCGCCAGAGGGTTGTGCGGCTCATGCCCAAGGTCGCGGCAGCTTGGTCCCGACCGCCGGGGGCGTTGAGGACAATTGTCCTGATTTTTTCAAATTCCTTTTCTTTCTTGAATGCAGAAGGCTCCACCCTATCTCCGTCGCTTTCGCTCATAAGTTCGGCGGGTAGATGTTGAATCCCGATCCAGGCTTCCTTGCAGGTGATGAAGGCATACTCGATAATGTTTTCCAATTCACGGATATTGCCGGGGAAAGGATGTTCCGTGAGCAAGGACATCGTTTCCGGCGTTATTCCCCGGATGTTTCTGTCTTTGAGGAGATTGAACTTGTGGATGAAATGGTCGACGAGGAAAGGGATGTCTTCCCTCCGATCCCTGATAGGTGGAAGTTTGATCTTGGCGACATTCAAGCGATAAAAGAGGTCTTTCCGGAAACGTTCCTCTTCCGAGAGCTTTTTTATATCTTCATTCGTGGCCGTTATGACGCGGAAATCCGTTTTGACTGATCTCGTATCGCCGAGGGGCATGAATTCCCCATCTTCTATGACCCGCAGGAGATCGGCCTGAAAAGCGGCGGAGGTGGCCGCAATTTCATCGAGGAAAAGGGTCCCCTTGTCGGCAAGGAGAAACCGGCCACCTTTGTTTCTTGCCGCCCCCGTGAAGGCCCCGCGGGCGTATCCGAAAAGCTCGGATTCAAGGAGGGAGTCGGGAAGGGCCGCACAATTTACGGCGATGAAGGGACCGCCCCGGCGGGGACTCAGATGATGAATGGCCCGGGCGATCAGTTCCTTGCCTGTCCCGGTCGGACCTTCAATGAGAACGTTGCTGTCGCTTTCGGCGATATCCGGCAATAGGGAAAGGATTTCACGCATGCTGGGGTGCTTGCCGACGATATCGGCAAAAGTGAACGCCCCCGTCGCCCGCCGGCGCAACTCTTCCACCTCGGAAAGATCGCGGAAGGTCTCCACGGCGCCGACTGTTTCTCCCACCTCGTTTTTCAAGACCGCCGTGCTGATGCTGATGGGCTTTTCCTGCCCTGATTTATCGATAATGCGGGCCGGCACATGGACCTGCTGGTTGCCGCTCTGCAAGGTTTCGTCCAGGGCGCATTTGCCCAGGCAGATGTCGGCCCGGAAGACATCGTGACAATATCGACCCAGGGTCTCCTGTATTTTGAAGCCGGTGATATTCTCAGCGGCGCGGTTGAAGGAGGTGATTTTCTTGTTCCGGTCAACGGTAAAAACTCCGTCGCTGATGCTTTCGAGAATGACGCAGCAGGAAGATGCAAAGCCGGGGGCGACTTCGCAAACGACATCCTTTCCCGAACCGCTATGGGTCTCTTTTTTGCGGATAGTTGATGATCTCCCGTTCTTCATGGTCTGCCTGCCGTGATTTATTTTTGTGGTTTAAATCATTATCATCCCTTGAGTTTGGCGTAGAGCCCCTTAAGTTTGGTGCGGTAGATGTTTCGGATTGTTTCTTCATCCTCGCCGATAGGTTTGACGGGTACGAGGTCCATGACCTCCGCAGCGGTCCGCTGGGAGTCGAAGAGGGTCCTAACGGTTCCCTTAACCATCTTGCTCAGGGCCTTTTCAACCTCTTTGGCGGACAGGTCGAAGGATTGGCCGAGAGATTTCATCTCCTCCAACTGAAACCAGAGATAAGTAGGTCCCATAGCTGTGAGAATGGCGTAGGCTTCCAGCTTGCCCTCGTCAACTTCCGGGCAGTCGCCCAGAATCTCGAAGAACTTTTTGATCTCTTTCTTCTCGTCGCCAGTGAAGGCCGGGGAAAAAGCCACGGGGTTGTAACCCTTGTTGACGACCGACGGGGCGTTGGGGATCATTCGGATAATGCGCTGGAAGCCGCCTAAACCGGCAGAAAGCTGGGCAAGGGTCAGTTTGGGAGCCAGGGAGACGATGATGGAATCCTTTTTCAAATGTTCTTTTATGCTGCCCAGGCCGGCCATAACCGCCGGGGGATGGAGGGCGATAAAGACCATCGCCGCCGAGGCGGAACCTTTTACATCTCCCGTGGACATTTTGACGCCGGGGTAACGGTCGGCTAATTTTGCGCCGACTTCAGGGTTTGTTTCACTGACAAATACACGATCCGGTTGTTTTTCCTTGCGGTTCAATCCTTCCAGAATGATGCCGGTTATCCGCCCGCCGCCGATGAAACCCAATGATTTGATCTTCATAAAAACCTCCTCCGTTTTATGGTGATTTGTTTATCTAACCCAAGAGGGTATAAATCTTGTATGCCGTCATGACGACGATGAGGACGCCGAAGAACTGCTTGATCCGGCCGCTCGGGACATAGAGACTGGTCAGTCTCGCCCCCAGAAAAGATCCGATCGCTCCGATAAGGAGGAGGGCGACTGTGAGTTGGAGATCGAAGCGCGCCGTGGAAATATGAGGGATCAGGGATGAAAAGGAAGGGGGCATGACGGCAAAGGCGTTGATTCCCGCCGCCTTTTTGGGCTCAAACCCGACCAGGATCAGGGTCGGCATGAGAAGAAATCCCGGACCGACGCCCAGGAGGCCGCTCAAGATGGAGATGGGAACGGCGAGGATCAAGGCCAGCTTGAAGTTCTCTTCCCCCGGTCTGGCCTGGACGGGCCGGAAGAGCCGGTAAGCGAGGTAGATCACCGAGAGCAGGTAGGTAATCCAGACGATCATAACGGGGGTATATAGGACCAGCCAGGCGCCGAAGGGGGCGGACAGGGTAGTGACAACGGCCAGGACAATGGCCTTCCGCCAGTCCACATAACCGCTCTGAGCAAAGCCGAAGACGGCAAAGAGGGCTGTAATGCCGTTCAGAAGCAGGCTCAGAGGCTGGACCTGATGGACGAGATCGGGAAGAAAAAAAGCCAGAAAAGGCACAGCCGCAAAAGCAACGCCCAGGCCCAGCATTCCCGAGGCCACAGCGAGAATACCGAGACCGATGACCATAATGACCATGGGACTCATAGTTCTACCTCCCGCGAAGATACCACGACTAATTTCCCCAAAAGGGATTCCCGATAAAATAGAGGGCCAGAAGCATGATCATCCCCCCCGCTCCTTTCCGAAACCACTCACCGGTGCTCTGCCACGCCTGGTTTTCGATCAATCTCCCAACCAGGGCCGTGGAGGTCCCCGCCACCAGGATGGGAAGACTGTGGCCGACGGCAAAGAGAATGATCAGGACAAGACCCATGGCGACCTGCTGCTGGATGGTGATGATGGCCAGGATCGGGGCGATGAAACCGAAGGTGCAGGAACCGGAGAGAATCCCGTAGGCCAGACCGAGGAGAAAGGCCCCGCCATATCCCTTCAGGTTGAGGCGCTGGAGGATGCCTCCTCCGGATACGGAGCAGGTCTGGACGCCGAACATCCCCAAGGCAACCCACAGAAGGACCAGTCCCACCAGGATCTGCCAGTAGGAACCCACGTCCCCCAACATACGGCCCAGGAGGGCGCAGATAAATCCAACCGCAGCAATGGACAGAAACAGGCCTGTAGTAAACAGGACGGCATAAAGTCCCGCCTGGCGGGGCGCCAATACCTCGCGCTGCCCGGCCACATACGCCACCATGAGGGGAATGGAGGCCAGATGGCAGGGGCTGAACAGGACGCTGATCATCCCCCAGAGGAAACTTCCCGCCGCGGCCAGGAGGGGCGAGCCCGTCAGCCATTGATTCACTGTGAGAAAGAAGGTTTCCATGCCGAGCTTCTTTCTCAGTTTACGCCGAGCTTCCGGAGGACGGCCACAATTGCCTCCTCGCTCATGAAACCTTCATGGCGATAGACTTCCTCTCCTTTTTTGTTGAAGAAAACCTGGGTGGGAATGGCCCGGATACCGAAACGGCGGGCCGGGTTGGGATCTACCCAGACGTCGAGAAAGACGATGGCCGCTTTGCCGGCGTAATGTTTTTCCAATTTTTGAAGAATCGGCGCCATCATCTTGCAGGGGATGCACCGGGTCGCCCCCAGATCCACCATGGTCACCATTCCCTTTACGGGAACGGTCTTTGCCGGTTCGCCGGACGCGCCGGTGGCTAAAGCGATAAAAATCAAAACGGTCCATAGCAAGAGCGTTGACTTTCTTTTCATTATATTCACTAACTCCTTAATCATTGCCGGGCGTTGCCCGTGATCTGACTCTCCCCAATTCTTTGCAAAGCTCTCTATCATTTTTTAACATTGCTGTAAAGTAATATAGGAAAAGGGTCGGAGACAAAGTCCGCCGGCTGGCGGAGATTGCCGTCGGGGCTTTTTTATTCCCAACGCCTGTCTGATTAACCGCAACAGCTTGATGTGGTCTTGAAAGGTGGGAGCAACGGCAGCGGCGAATCGCAGAGATCCCGGACGGCCTTTCCGGCCTTCTCCAGCTCTTCCGGACGAATCTCCGCGCCTACGGATTTTTCGATCCCCAGATCCGTCAGGACAAGATACTTTTTTAGGGGCACTTCGGCCTGTTCGAACATCAATTTACCGCAGCCGATGGCGCATCCGTCAATCAAAAGCGTCTCGTTTTCCGTCGCCGCTTTGACAAAACCACGGCGGTGGGCGCCGATGCCTGCCAGACAAAAGGCGTTTCCATAGCCTTCCTTCACAAGTTCCACGACAAGTTGATTGGACAACTGCCCGACATTGGCGGCCCCGCAACAGGCCATAATCAGCATCTGTGTTTTTTTCATGGATAAAGCCCGTATATTCACTTATAGGGATATACAGGGCCGATTCGTGACTGTCAAGGAGTTTTAAAACTTCTCCTAATCGCGGGGAACGATCAACACCGGCCGGACATGATGCTGGGCGACGGCTTCCGTAACGCTCCCCAAGAGCGCTTCGCTGATATTGCTTTTTCCGTGGGAGGCAAGGACGATGAGAGTGACATTCTCCGCTTCGGCAGTTTTATTGATTTCTACGAAAGGAATGCCTGTTTTAAGTTGCGTGCGGACGGAATATCCGACAAATAGCAGTTGCCTTTTCAATTCCGCCAGTCTTTCCCCGTCAATGCGGTCGAATTCCGCCATTTTATCCTTCAGATAAGGGAACAACCTTCTAGTGTCCTGGACATGTAACAGAATAACTTCCCTTTCACCCTCCTGCCAGTGGGTCTTTAAAAACCGCAAGGACTGGAGGGCGTTTTCGGAAAAATCAGTGGGATAGAGGATCTTGGCGCAGACGTCCCGGGCAAAGAAGTGGGGATTTTCTTCCACCCTGTCTTCGGGATCGTGAAAGCGGGCAATCAGCAAAGGCGTCTTTGTCTGCCGTAGGACTCTTTGGGTGACACTTCCCATAAGTGCTCCCCGGATGTAGCTGCGCCCGTGCGCTCCCATGACAATTAGGGAAACGGCCTGTTCTGTGGCGGCTTTGATAATCTCCTGGTCCGTAACGCCGATCTCCACTCTGTATTTGATAGCGATTCCGTGCTGGGTGGATAGACGCTCCGCAATGTCCCGCAGTCTTGTTTCAGCCTCGGCCTTCAATTTATCCAGCAATTGTTCATCCCCATCCACCCAGCGAACGGCCTTGATGGGATTGATCACGTGGAGCAATACCGCCGTCTCCAGACCCATCCGCTTCAGATCGGGGAGGCGATGGACAATCCTTTCCGCGTGACGGGAAAAGTCGAGGGGGAACAACGTTTTTCTGAACATCTGCTGCCTTTTCCCCCGCCCCTTCAAGGGGAGGGAGGGGGTAGGGATGGGTTAATATGGGGCGCTATTTTCTCCGTCCTTTTTTTCGCACCGCTGCTGTCGCAGGAGCTATCTGAACGCGCTTGACCTTCGCCGGGGATTCTTCCTTGACCTCACCAAACAGCCGGGCTTTGGAGCGGCGGGCCGCCCAGACGAGGACCAGCATGACAGGCACCTCGATCAGAGGTCCTATTACCGTTGCCAGGGCCACCGCGGGATTAAAGGCGGTAATGGCGATGGCAATGGCGATCTCGAAATCACGCCCCGTGGAATTGAAGGCGACGGCGACGGAATCCTTATAATTCAGGCCCAGTTTCCAGCTCACCAGATAAACCACGGCAAATATGACCCAGAAAAAGAGCGTCATGGGAACGGCCATGTGGACGATCAACAGGGGGTTTTCCAGGATCAGGTCTCCCTTGAGGGCGAACATGACGATAAGGGTGAACAGCAGACCGATGATGGACAGAGAATCCAGATAGGTCTTAAAATGCTTGAAGCCTTCTTCGCCCATCTTACCCACGGCGATCCGTCGGGTGAGAAACCCGGCCACCAGCGGGATGCCAAGGTAGAGAAGGACGCTCTCCCCAACGACGAGGACGTCGAAAGAAACGTCACCCAGAAGCAGTTTCGCATACACCGGAATCAGGAGCATCTGGCAGATGGAGTTAATGGCTACCAGCACAATCGCGAGGGCATTGTTGCCCAGAGCAAGAAAGGTGAAGACGATGACCATGGCGATACACGGCGCCAGGCCGTAAAGGACGAGGCCGACGTACAGGTCGGGGTAGGCGGACAAAAATATCTTCGCCAAGAGGAGCATGAAGAAAGGGGCGACAAGATAGTTGAAGGCCAGGACAATGATGAGCTGTTTCGGCGAGGTCGCCGCCTTGCCCAAATCCTCGATCTTCACGTTTGTCATGGCGGGATAGATCATCAGGAACAGACCGATCACCACACCGAGAGCAAGGCTGTTGGCCAGGGTGAACTGATAGGTCCCTGAAAAGATGGCTTTGATGGCGTCGATGGGGGGCGTCAGGGCAAAATTAGATATTCCGTACCATTTGCCGAGGGCGATGCCCACGGCCATGCTGACGATGACAAAAACCGGTAAAAAGCGAAAATCCTGTACCTTTTCCAAATACTTCCTCATTGCAAGAAATACTCCTTTTTAATTAATCAGGTATCATCATGCTATTTTTTCAGCCACGAAATTACTTCGTTTTTGGTCGGAATCTTACCGGAACATTTGACCTGATCATCGATAATCAAGGCCGGGGTCATAAAGACTCCATAAGTGGCGAATTTTTTAATATCCGTAACCTTTTCCAGGGTTGCATCGAGCTTCAGCTCCTCCAAAGCTTGTTTGACCAGTTTCTCAACTGCCGTGCACCTTGCGCAACCGGGTCCTAAAACTTTAATATCCATATATATTTCCTCCTCGTATCATTGATGGCTTCGTAAAATATCTAAAAATACACATTTTCTGTCATTCCGGGCTTCACCCGGAAGCCGTCATTCTCATCTATTTATCCGCCATGCAGTTTTCCGCCTCCCACAGCCATTCTTTGATCTGCTGCCGCGGCGGCATCGTTCCCACGGAGACGATCTTGCCGTTGATGATGAGGGCCGGCGTTCCCATGACTCCGTAACGGGTGATCTCTCGGAGATTATCCACATGGATCAATTCCCCGGGAAGCTGCATTTCCGTTAGGGCTTCCCGGACATCCTGTTCCAACTGGAAACAACGGGCGCATCCCGGTCCCAGGACAATAATCTGCAAGCGGTCCGGCGGCGCCTCTTCCACCTCCTGACCGAGGAATCTCCTGAACTCCCGGACCAAGGCAATACCATAGGCATCTTCAGCGCGGCGGGGGATGTAATTCCGTTTTGCCGCCCGCAGCAGGATTTCCTTCCGAATTACTTCACCCGAGCACTCCGAAAAATCCCTCGCCATGACTTTCATAATCTCCTGAAGGCCGACAATCCCGATCAGGTTATTATTGATCCTGAGTTGGGTAATATTTTCTTCCGTCATGAATGATCCTCAAAAATCCAGATCCGCAGAGCCGGCACTTTTTCCCAAAATAAGATGAAACACCGGCTGCGCCACTATTTGGCAACTGTCCCTGTCAATATGGTTCTCTCGTTCCATCGGTTTACGAAATAAAGAATGGCGGCAAGGATGCCAAGGAATCCCGAGAGATAAAAGCCGATCCGCCAGAGGCTCGCGCCGTCAATCCAGGCGCCGTATATCAAACCGGCCAGCGTGCTGAAAAGGGCCACCCAGGCCACGTAGGTCCAGGTCTTCAGCCTGCCGATAATGGCCGCCGTGATCAGGATGCTTTGGAGGCTCAGCTCGGGATCAGCCATGAGATAGGCCAGCAGCGGTCCCCGATGCATTCCTAAATCCAGGAACATATTGGCAATGGGCACCTCGACAAGGGTCGGGAAATACATGAACACACCGAAAACTACGCCGGCCAGGTTACCGGCAACCGTATTTGCGCCCGCCAGAAACCGGATCCATTCCGGCTGAATGAGCTGACGAAGAATGCCCACGGCAAAGACGCCGACGACGAGGAGGGGAAAGATCTGTTGAACGAACCGCCAGGATTCCCACAACCACTCGTTAATCTCGTTGTCACGCAAGAATCGGCGTCCTAAATATGACAGAACAGCCAGATTCAAGGTTACACCGAAAAACTTGCCCGTAAACAGGAGCGTCAATCCCCCGGCATGGGGGACCATCCCGACGGCCGCCGTCAGGAGCGTCAGGACGATCAGGGTCAGAGCCGGCCATGTCCAGGCGTTGAACCCTTCGAGGACATCGCTCAGCCCCTTCCAGGCCGTGAAGCCGATTAGGATCAGCAGACCGATCAGGATCGCCCCTTGGGTGGTGACGCCTTCTTCACCTTTTGCGGCGTCGAAGGGAATCAATTGATAGAGCCATGCCTGGAAGGCATCCACTCCCCTGATGGGAATGGTAATCTGCCCATAGGCGACGGTCAGAACATCCAGTTTAAGGGTCCCCGATAGAAGCAGGGCCACCAGAACGAACAGAAATATCAGCACCCCCCTCCGCAGCTTCCCCTGGTCCAGGAAGAGCAGGTCCGTTTCCTCATCATGGGCGGCATCGTCCTTATGAAAGATAAGGGCCATGATCATGCCGATGCCGATGCCGAAGGCCAGGGACAGGACCAGACGGGCCAGGGCCAGATCGGCGCCGAGAATGTGCCCCGTATAGACCAGGGCCAGGATGTTTGCCGCCGGGGCAAAGAACAGAAAGGTAATGGCCGGCCCGATGCCGGCCCCTTTTTTGTAGATACCGGCAAAGAGGGGCACGATGGTACAGGAACAGACGGCCAGCACCGATCCCGCAAGGGCTGCCGCCGGGTAAGACATGGTTTTTGGCGTATTGCGCCCCAGAAATCTGGTAATGATCTCTTTTGGGATCAGGGCCGTCATGGCCCCGGCGATGAAAAATGCCGGCACCAGACACAGCAACACATGGGCCGCCAGATAGGCAGCCAGGTTGCCCGCGCCGCCCTGAAGCAGCTTAATGATATATGTTAAAATATCCATTCCTTTTTATCTCCGTAAAGGGGCAATATTCTTCTTTAAAAAGTATCCCCCCGGCTTCTATCCGGCAGATGCCCGCATATATTCTTAGTTGGCAATATAGTTATTTTCCCGGCGGTGTCAAGAAATATTTTGGAGATTAAGATTGTCTGGAAACGGAGCTTAACGCTTACCCACTGTGAGCCCGGGAAATAACGGGGCCGTCCCAAGAATTCATGTGATCGCATATTACGGCTCATTCAAGACCGGAGCTGGTCGTGCCCGGATATGGCCGGTTTCTGAAGACGTCATAGTACAGAAGGGGAACGGCGATGAGGGTGAGGCCGGTGGCGGCAACGGCGCCGAACATCATGGCGATCGCCAATCCCTGGAAAATAGGATCAAAGAGCATGACAAAAGAACCCACAACGACAGCCGCCGCCGTCAGGACGATGGGCCGGAAACGGACGGCCCCGGCGGATATGATGGCCTCTCTCAGATCGCCCTTTTCCCGCCATTCCATTTGGATGAAATCGACGAGAAGAATGGAATTGCGAACGACGATGCCCGCCAGGGCGATGAAACCGATCATGGAGGTGGCCGTGAAGAAGGCCCCGAACAGCCAATGCGCGGGCAGGATACCCACAAGAGTGAGGGGTATGGGAGCCATAATGACGAGGGGGGTGATAAAGTTTCGAAACCAGGCCACGACCAGAATATAGATGATCACCAGGACGGCGGCGAAGGCGATCCCCAGGTCGCGGAACACCTCGTAGGTGATATGCCACTCGCCGTCCCACTTCATGGCGTACCGGTCTTCCTGCCCCGGTTGGACGGTGGAATACTGTTTCAATTCATATCCTTCGGGGAGCTTCAATTTGGCAACCGCCTCCTTCATCTTCAGGATGGCATAAATCGGGCTCTCTTCCGTCCCGGCCACATCCCCCGTAACATAAGTTACCCTTTGCAAATTTTTATGGTGGATGGTTTTCTCTTCAAAGCCGTCTCGCGTCTTTACTAATTCCGAGACGGGCACCGCTCTCCCGCTGGATGAAGGAACGGTAAGGGATTTTAATGTTTCCGGATAGGACCGGTCAGTGACAGGCATCTGCATAAAAAGGGACACGGGTTCCCGTTCCCGATCAAGGTGTACGAGACCAGCCCCAACGCCGCTCACGGCGATGTTCATGCCCCGGGCAATGTCGGCAGGGCTCACGCCGCTCAGAGCCGCCTTTTCCCGGTCGATTTCAAAGACAACCTTACGCTGATTGTCTTCCACAAGCCAGTCCGCATCTACAACGCCGTCAGTTTTTTCAAATATATCCAGTACTTGTCGGGCAATTTCACGCTGCCGTTCCGGTTCGGGACCGTAAATTTCCGCGACGAGGGTACTCAGGACCGGCGGTCCCGGCGGGATTTCGGCTAATTTGATCCGGGCGCCGTAACGATCGGAGATTCTTTTCATTTCCGGGCGTAGTCGTTTGGCAAGGTCATGGCTCTGGGACTTACGCTTGTCTCTGGAGACGAAATTAACTTGAATATCAGCCATGTTGGGACTGCTACGCAAATAGTAATGTCGAACGAGGCCATTAAAATTGTAAGGGGCGGCGGCGCCGATGTAGGCCTCGTAGTCTGTTACCTCCGGCGCCGTCGTGATATATTCGGTTAGTTCCCGGGTAAGAGCCGCTGTTTCTTCGAGGCTTCTCCCCTCGGGCATATCGATGATCACTTGCAGTTCGCTTTTGTTATCGAAGGGAAGCATCTTGGCAGTGACTTTTTTCAGGGGGATAAGGGCCACCGAAAGGGTAAGGAGCAGCACTACCGCGGCGAAAACAAGGGCCCGCTTATTACCTTTGTCAAGGACCGGTCCCAGTATCTTTTCATAAATGCGATGTATCCCCCGGCCTCTATCGTGACCACCGTGAGGCCCGATTTTTTTCAGGGCCAGCAGACTCATCCAGGGACTGACAATAAACGCCACGAGGAGGGAAAACAGCATGGCGGCTGAGGCCCCGACGGGAATGGGCCGCATGTACGGTCCCATGAGGCCGGACACGAAGGCCATGGGGAGAAGGGCGGCGATTACCGTAAAGGTGGCGAGGATGGTGGGGTTTCCCACTTCATCCACGGCCTGTACGGCCGTCGGAGCGCCCACGCCGTGGTTGCGGAAATGACGGGTGATATTTTCCACGACCACAATGGCGTCGTCCACGAGGATGCCGATGGAGAAGATCAGGGCGAAAAGGGTCACCCGGTTCAAGGTGTAGCCATACAGATAGGTAACGAGCAGGGTCAGGGCGAGAGTCACAGGGACGGCCACGGCTACGACGAGGGACTCCCGCCAGCCAAGAAACAGAGCAATCAGGATGATGACGGAAATAGTGGCAATCAACATATGCTTCAGGAGTTCGTCCGATTTCTCCTTTGCCGTTTCCCCGTAGTTCCTGGTGACGGTAATCTGAACATCGGCGGGAATGAATCGCCCTTTCATGGTCTCGACCTTACGCAGGGCTTCATGGGCCACGTCGCTGGCGTTAGCGCCTTTCTTCTTGGCAACGGCAATTGTCACCGCTTCGAACTGGCCGGGAGCGCGGCTTTTAACTCCTATGGATGCCGCGGCTGGTCCGAGGCCCATAAAGACATAGGAATTCGCCTCCTCCGGACCATCAAGGATCGCAGCGACGTCGCGCAGATGGACGGGACGGCCGTTAGTTACATTGACGACGATGCCGCCCAGGTCATCAGCGTTTTTTATGAAACCGCTCGTTTCTATCAGCATTTCCCTGTTGCCGGCAACGGTGGAACCTGCCGGCAGGGTGACGTTAGCTTTCTCCAGGCTTCCCAGGATTTGAAAGGGGGAGACCCCATAGGCCCGCAGCCGCGCCGGGTCGAGGGTAAGGCGGAGCTGACGACGCTGACCGCCGATAACGGAAAATTCCGAGACATCGTTTCCCTTTTTTAGCTCCGTGCAGATTTCCATGGCCATCCGGCGCAGTTCGAAGCCGGTGTAGGCAGGATTCTCGCTCCAGAGAGTCATGGTCAGGATAGGGACATCGTCAATGGATTTGGGTTTTACCAGGGGACGGGTGACGCCGGGAGGAATCCAGTCATAATGGGACATGAGCTTGTTGTGAAGCTTGACCAGGCTGTCCTCCATATTTTCTCCCACGTAGAAACGGACGATGGTCAGGTTGAATCCGGGTTTGACAAGGGAGTAAACATACTCAACCCCTTTGATCTCCCAGAGGAGTTTTTCCATGGGATAGGTGACCCGCTCTTCCACCTCTTTGGCCGAGGCTCCGGGATAGGCTACAAAGACGTCAACCATCGGGACGACGATCTGCGGTTCTTCCTCCCGCGGGGTAACGACGACAGCGAAAAGACCGAGCAATAGCGATGCCATGACAATGAGGGGAGTCAATTTAGATTGGATAAATGCCTTCGCGATCCGTCCGGAGACGCCCATTCCTGTCATAAAATAAAAGTCCGCAAGATAAAATAATGCTTTACTTGAGTTGTCTTTTCTGGATTATGCCGCCGTCAATCGCTTTTTGTGTCCCTTCTGAAATAATCTGCTCGTTATTAGCAAGTCCGGAGAGGATTTCTATTTTCCCGGCGGGATATATCCTGCCGGTTTTAACAAGCCGGTAAGTCACAACTCCGTTTGTCGCCACGACATAAATACCCGTCAATTGTCCCTTGGAAACAACGGACCCTTCCGGGACAAGGAGAACCTCCTTTTTCCCGACAGGGATACGCACACGGGCATAAAGACCGCTTTTCAGTCCGGCGGCAGGTAGACCGATCTTGATCAGAAAGGAACGCGAATGGGGGTCCACGGCAGGGACAATATTGCGAATGGGACCCCGGAGCTGCCTGTTTGCGGCCTCGACGGCAATGTCGGCGGTCATGCCTTTGCTTAGGCGTCTCGTGAGGGTTTCGTCGGCGAAGGCTTCGACATATAAAGCGGCCTCTCCCTCGATAGTTAACAGGACTTGACCGGGAATGGCCATGCTGCCCCGATCGATCTTTTTACCGGTGATGGTTCCGGCCATAGGGGATCTGATTTTTGCGTGGCCTTCATAGGTAACCGCTTCCTCATAAGCGGCTTTAGCCCTTTCATACTCGCTGTCCGCCATCTTCTTTTGTGTTTCCACCTGATCCATTTCCTGTTGCGAAAGGGCCTTTTCTGCGTAAAGTTGTTGATACCGACGCCATGTTATCTCCGCCATGTTCTTGTTCGACTTTGTCGTCTCCATGGCCATGGAAGCGGCCTTCGCTTTTTGCTTCAGCTCCTGATCGTCAATGGTCATCAGAAGCTGCCCGGCCCTGACCGGATCCCCTTCCTGGACATTTATGGCCGTAACAACGCCCATGATGCGGCTGGCGATGTTGCTTACCTGTTCCGATTTTACCGTGCCCGTTGTTTCATAGATCTCATCGACCGTGGAAAGGGTAACGGGAGTTATTTTTACATCCGTCACCGATGGTCGCTGGCGTTCCGCCGGCGCCGGCGGCGAGGCGCCTTGACATCCCAACGTGATAAAAGATGCCAGGCATTGCAGGACCAGGAGAGTGTATAAAATTGCATCACGCTTATCGAATAAGTAAATCGCTTTTTTCTTCATTTTCGTTTCCGAATGTCACTGTTCTATCTTCAGGTCTTTCATAATGACGCCGCTTTCATAACTCAGCCTCACGATGGCCATTCGGTACTCTCCTTCCTTTGCCGTAAGATTGGCCCGGGCCTGCTCCAGGCTGGCCTGGGCGCTCAACAGATCGACAAGGGGATAAAGACCGTTTTCATATCGCACCAGCACCAACCTTTTCCCCTCTTCCGATGATTTCAGGGCCTTCCGGGAAAGTTCTACATTTGTGCGCGCCTCGTCAACGCTGAGGTAGGTTTCGTATATTCTGAAAGAGATGGCTTTTTTCAGAGAGGAAAGCCGTTCCTGCGCTTCGCCGGCTTTATGCTTTGCATGAGCTCGCTCATATTCCCGCCTTGTTCCGTCAAAAAGGTCCCAGCGGAGAAAGGCCGCCACCTGCCAGTTAGTGCCCTCACTGCCCAGAGGCCGGTTGGGATCGTTCATCTGGTAGGCCCCTCCCACCCCGACATAGGGGAAATAGCCCGCTTCGGCAAGTTTTATGCTCTTTTTGGCATTATCACTATGGAGTTCCCAGGACTTCACATCCCGTCGCGTTTCCGCCGCCTTGGTATAAGCTGCCAAATCCAAGAGGGGAAGTTCCGGGATGGCATCATTAAGCTCCACACTCTCCTCCATGCCGAGGAGCAGGCCCAGGCTTCGTTTCACCATCCGGACGTTTTTTTCCGCGCTTACCCTTCGCTGCTCCGCTTCCGACAAGGAGGTGGCGGCCCGCAGGGTATCCGCATACTGACCCAGACCTTTTCCATATCTTACCTCTGCAATCCGCAGGTGCTCCCCCGCCTCGTCAACGGCCTTTTCCGCAGCCCCGAAGAAGGACTTTGCCGTCTGCATCGCTGACGCGGCCTGGACGACCTGATAGACGATGTCTTCCTGTTTTCTTAGGAACTCCTCCTGTTTGGCCAGGGACTCTCCTTTGGACATTTGCAGACCAATGAATCCCTTCCTGGTGAATATGGGCTGTTCGATGGCAAGGGAGGTTTGAAAATTATTAACGGGATCGGGATGATTAAGGGTCGATGGATTGAAATCCTGCTGCTCGATCCGCTGCTGGTCCAATTTGGTCATAAAGGCGTAACCGGGATTTACGGTCCTTAGATAGCGTTCCTCAAAAGTCACTTTCGGCAGCAGATGACTCCTGGCGACACCGACTCCTTCCTTGCTTGCCAGGGAGGCGTTTTGCATTGCCTTTATCTCATGATTATTTTGCAGGGCCATCTTGACGGCTTCATAAAAAGAAAGCTTATGCTCTTGCGGAAAGGCATATCCTGTACCGACCAAGGAGAATATGCACAGAAAAAACATTACTTTGCCTGAAGAGACGACATTTATTCTCATTTTATCTCGTTTCCGCTTAGACGAAATAGTGTCAGATCTGTAGGCGATTTGATGTAAAAAACTAAATCATGGAGACAATAAAAAAAACCGTCTTTTGTGTCAATGAAATAATAATAAAAACGTTTACAGGGGCAGCTTGACCACTTCGACACGGGCGAGACTCCGGCCCAAAAACCGCTCGGCAATGGTTTGAAAACGGAAGGGGACATCGGAGACGCAAAAATTATACTCCGGGGGGATCCGCAGGGGGTTGGCAAGTCCTTTTTTTTGCAGCAGCTTGGCGGTAATCTCCGCCATCGCCTCGGCGGAATCGACGAGATGGATCGATTTCCCGACAATTTCCTGAAGGAGGGGTTTAAGGAGGGGGTAATGGGTGCAGCCCAACACCAGGGTGTCCACATGTTCCGCCAGGACCGGCTTGAGATATTCCTGGGCCGTCAGACGGGTGACGGGATGGTCCAGCCAGCCTTCTTCCACCAGGGGTACAAAGAGGGGGCAGGCCTGGGAAAAGACGCGGATGGCCGGATCATTTTGGTGGATTGTCCTCGCATAGGCGTTGCTGTTAATGGTCGTGGGGGTGCCGATGACGGCGACCTGTTTCGTTTTTGTCGCTTCCACGGCGCATAGTGCGCCGGCCTCGATGACACCGAGAACGGGAACGGGAGACCGCTCCTGGATTGGTTCATAGGCAACGGAGGCGATAGTGTTGCAGGCAATGATGAGTAGCTTGACCTTCTGCTTGATGAGGTAATCGGTGATTTCGGTGGCATACTGGGTAATGGTTTCCACGGACTTGACGCCGTAGGGAACCCGGGCGGTATCACCAAAATAGATGATATTTTCAAAGGGCAGGCGTTCCATAAGGGACCGGACCACAGTCAGTCCGCCGATCCCGGAATCAAAAACGCCAATGGGGTGGATTAATTTCAGGTCCATAGTTCATCCCTTGGGAATGACGCGCCGTCGCACCGGGACACGGCGCTCCGGGGCAGATTCCTTATCCGGACGGGCATCGGCGTCGATAATATCTCCCACCTGGCCCGGGATCTCGTCGGGGACGGCATTAAGCCCGTGAGAAGTTTCTTCCCGCTGAGTGATCCGCCGGGACAGAATCCTTCCCGGTTCACGATCCCCCTCCCGGCTTGATTTAACGAAACGCTGACTACGGATGTTTTCCGGACTTTTTTTGATTATGTTGTTTCTTGTTTTAATGAGGGCAGGTTGGGAATCCGTCCCGCCGGTTATCTTTGGATATCCCTGCCCAGCCGCTTGATCAGCTCCAGGAGCGGAGTCGCCTGCCGGCACACGCTCGCCGTCTCTATCCCACCGTTTTTCTTCCTTGGGCGGTTGCTTCCTGCTGCCTTCGTAGATCTCGTATTCCAGCAGACGGCTTTCCAGTTCGCCGTTGTATAAAATTACCCGCCGGGAAGTGCGGAGCCCCACTTTTTTGGCCAAATCAAAATTGGCCGTAAAGACATAGCCCCGATATCCCTCGCATCGCTCCTTAAAAAAGTCGCCGATCCCTTTATAGAGACCGGCAAGATCGGCTTCTTCCCCCAACCGCTGGCCGTAAGGGGGGTTCATGATCACGATACCCTTCCCCGCCGGTATAGACGTGTTTTCAAAAGGACATTGGCGAAATTGGATATACCGGCCCATTTTTGCCCTCCCGGCGTTGACGCCGGCAGCCCGGACCGCCTCCAGAGAAATGTCCGTGGCTATTATCCGTCCGGGGATATCCTTCCGCTCCCCTTTTCTCACTTTCAGACGGACTTGCTGCCACTGGTCGTCGTCAAATCCTTTCAGGTGAAGGAAACCGAAGTTGTCTCTCAGCAAACCCGGGGCCCGTCTTCTCGCGATCAACGCCGCCTCTATGGCCAGGGTGCCGCTGCCGCACATGGGGTTGATCAGCGGCCCGTCGCCCGTCCAGCCCGTGGCCATGATCGCCGCCGCCGCCAGGGTTTCCTGCATGGGGGCCGTGAGGGGAATCTTACGGTAACCGCGGCGGGAAAGAGGCTCTCCGGAAGTGTCGGCGAAAACCCGGTAGAGGTCATCCTTCCAATACACATGCACAACGGCCCCGGTCCGGTCGGAACCGGAATCAGGACGGCACCGGAACAAGTTCCGGAGGCGATCCACAATGGCATCCTTGACCTTGAGATTGGCGTAACGGGGGTCGCGAATTTCCGGCGTATCTACCGAAGAGGTTATGCAGACATAGCCGTCCTCATGGAGGATGTCCTCCCAGGGCAGGATAATGATCCCATCATAGAGGTCGCCCGGCGTCTTGGCGCGACCTTCGTGAAGGAGGAAAAGGACCCGTTGACCCGTACGGAGGGAAAGGTTGAGGAGCATGGCATCCTCCATCGTCCCCTCCGTTTCTACGGCCGCTTCCGACTCTTCAAGGACCGGCAGCCCCAGGACGAGGATCTCCTGCCGTAAATAAGGGGCCGTCCCCTTGGCGCAGGTGACAAGAACGCGCCGTTTTTCCATCCACATTGACATGATCGTTTCAGATTCCATTTTTTAATATTCTTCTTTCTATCAAAATTTCCATCAAATTATAAGGATTATATCGATCATACGACAAAAAATCGAAAGAGACTGTTGCGAAACCGGCAAGATTTGTGTAGATGGATACCCATGAATTCAGAAAAGTCGCGTCATATCGCTTTTAATATCCTCCTCGGGCTGGCCACCCTCCTGTTTCTTTATCTCATGAAGCCCTTTTTTTACCCCATCTTCTGGGCGGCGGTTATTGCCAGCATCTTCAGGCCCGTTCATGAACGCCTGTGCCGGAAGATCAAATCTCCCACTCTGTCCGCAACGATTGTTCTCATTATGATCCTGCTCATTATTATTCTACCGGCCGGGGTCATCGGCAGCCTGTTGCTCACCGAGTCCATGCAAATATATAACACCCTTGATGCAAACAGCGCCGCCCTCGAACAGAAGGTCCAGGATATCACGAAAACAATAACGACCAATCCCTATCTGAGCCGCCTCCATATCGACGCGGACTTTCTCGCGGATAATCTCGCCGACGGAGCAAAAAGCGTTACCAACTTCATCATCGACAGCCTGAAAAATCTGACCCAGAACACCATCGTCTTTGGGGTAAACTTCTCCATCATGCTCTACACCCTCTTCTTCTTTATCCGGGACGGACATACGTTCGTCCGTTTGATCATGAAACTCTTCCCCCTCGATCGGGCGCAGGAATCCCCGATCCTGGAAAGATTCTCCGCCACCGCCCGGGCCACCCTCAAGGTGACCCTGATCATCGGCGGCATCCAGGGAATATTGGGGGGCTTGATCTTTTTTCTCACCGGGGTCAAGGGCGCCTTGACCTGGGGGACAATGATGGTTTTCACATCCATTGTCCCCGCCATCGGCTGTTCCCTGGTCTGGGCTCCGGCGGGAATTGTCATGATCATAATGGGGCATTTCTGGGAAGGCATGATCATCCTGGCCTTCGGCATTATTGTCATCAGCCATGTGGAAACATTGCTCCGTCCGCTGCTTTTAGGACATGACGTCCAGATGCACACCCTGCTGATCTTTCTTTCCACCCTGGGAGGTCTCTCCCTGTTCGGGATTTCCGGTTTTGTCATCGGACCCGTCATCACCTCCCTGGTGCAGGCCTTCTGGGAGATACATGACGAATTATACAAAAGGGACAGATTGTGAAAAGGGCCTATACTTTTCTCCGTCACCCGACGGATTCGCAAACAGACAAAATCATTCGCCTCTATCAGGAAGCGGGATGGTGGACCGGACAGGCCCGGGAAAACCCCGAACTGATTCGCCGGATTGTCGCGGGGAGCCATTGTTTCGTTCTCGCCGTTGCAGAAGACGAAATTATCGGCATGGGCCGGGCGATCAGTGATGGGATAAACGACGCCTATATTCAGGACGTGACCGTCCTTCCCGGATTCCAGGGACAGGGCATCGGAACGGGCATCGTGGAGGAGATTCTCAAGCGGTTGCGGGCCGACGGTTTACAGTGGATCGGACTCATCGCCGGCAGCCATTCCCATCCCTTTTACCGGAAGCTGGGGTTTGAAAAGATGCCGGCCGCCACGCCCATGATCATGATGATGAATTTTGACGGGGTGCTATAGATTTATGATGAAAAAGCTCACCCACGAAGACTACCAGCTTCTCAGACCTTATTTTGCCTGTCAGCCCTACGGTCTGTGCACCTATTCCCTGCCTTCCCTGATCGTCTGGAGCAATCATGTCTTCCAGACGTTCTATTCCATCGAAAACAATTCCGTAATCATCGCCAATGAATCCGGATGCCGGCCGGAAGAAAACCACCTGCTGCTGCCGGTCGGAACGGACGGACTGCCCACACCGGAAGAGCTCGCCGCCCTTGCCCTGCAGACCGGCTTCCGGCAATATGGATCGGTCCCGGATGCTTATCTGGAACAGATGGGGAGGGAAAGGATCGGGCGGTTTTTCATTGTCTCCGAACAGCCGGAATATGACGATTATGTCTATCTGACCGAGAATCTCAGCCGGCTCAAAGGTAACCGTTACGCCAAGAAACGCAATCTCCTGCACCAGTTTTCCCGGGATTATCTCCTGCCCAACCGGGTGGTTGCCGGACCGATCACCGCCGCGGTAGTTGCGGAATGCCGGGAGTGTCTCGAAAAATGGTGTGAAATAAGGAACTGCGACGTCGACCAGGACTTAAATCTGGCCTGCGAAAAGGAGGCCGTCATAAAAGCCCTTCATCATGGTGAACGCCTTGACATGACTGGATATTACGTGCGCATTGACGGAGAGGTCAGCGCCTTCTGCCTTTCTTCCCATCTGCGTCCGGATATGGGGGTCATGAATTTCGAAAAGGCCCTGCCTCACATTCGCGGCCTCTACCAATACCTTGATAACGAATGCGCAAAACAACTTTTTAACGGCTACCTGTATATCAACAAGGAAAGCGATATGGGCCTTCCCGCGCTGGCCGAATCAAAGAATTCCTATCATCCGGTCTTCAAAATCAAATCCTACCGCCTGGCCCTGCGCTGAGATCCCGTTTTTTATTCGATAGACATGAGTGATAACCAGCGTTCTTCCTCGGTGGCGCAGGGAAGGCCATTCTCCCTGAGGAGGGCGATGATCGCCGGCTCATTGAAACGGAGGTAGGGATTGATCTTCAATTCCTCGGCGAGGGTCGAGTAAACATGGCCGGGATCGTATGTCTGCCGGAACCGTTCGATATCCGGGTTACCCGGTTCCAATTGTGTAGCCAGAGCTACGGAATCGCGGACATAATCGTGGCCTGCATAAATCAGGGTATCTGCCGGCAGGGCCATGAGGCGCTTGATGGACCGGAAGAAGGCAGGGAGGTCGCCGGAAAAGCAGTTGCCCACCGTGCCGTTGAACAGGGTGTCCCCGGTAAGCAGAGTGCCACTGGCGCTCTGCGCGTCATCGATGATCAGGACGCCCCGGGCATGGAAACATACCGAGTCCGCCGTGTGCCCCGGTGTCCGGTAAACCCGGATCGCTTCTCCCTCGATCCCGATGGTCCCGCCGTCAGGAAACTCTTCATGATCCAGATACAGCGCCCGGCTATGACGCAGGAGCCGTTCATTGCCCGCCGTGTGATCGAGGTGGCCGTGGGTGTTGGTGACATAGGTCAGGGAAAGTCCGTGCTCATCGAGAAAGCGGAGGATCTCCTCCCAGGCCACGCCGTCTATGGCTACGGCCTCCTTCTCCCCGTAAAGCAAGTAAGCCAGATTGTCGCCGTAGCGGAACTGTTCAAGATGCAAGCCGGCCATCACCATTGCCCTCTCCCTTGTCCCGGGAGAGAATTTCTCCCATAACTTCCCGCCAGTAAGAGTCGCCCCTCATCTGGGCCAGTTTTCTCTGTAACTGCCGCACCGTAATACCCAGGACTTCGGCGGTTTGCCGCCGGTCGCCGCCGGTGTTCATGAGAACGTAGGCGACCTGGGTCTCGTCATTTTCCTTGAGGCTGCACAACCGCCTGCCAAACAGGGACTGCCGCGTGGGCTGTTTTCCCAAATGATGAGGCAGGATCATCCCTCCCTCGCAAAGGAGCACGGCATTTTCGACGATCTGGACCAACTCCCGGACATTGCCCCGATATTCCCGATGGATGAGGACGTCCATAGCCTCGGAACTGAAGCCGCTGATCTCTTTGCCATACCGGGAATTTGCCTCCTGGAGAAAATGGGCGGACAGGAGGGCGATGTCTCCCTCTCTTTCCTTTAGCGGCGGGATATGTACATGGGCGGATTTCAGACGATAGAGGAGATCCAGGCGGAACCGGCCCTCCTGACAGGCCTTGTCCAGGTCCATATTGGTCGCTGAAATTACGCGGACATCGACCTTCAAGGTCTTGGCCCCACCGAGAGGGACAAAGGATTTTTCCTCGAGTACCCGGAGAAGCTTTGCCTGAAGACCGGAAGGAAGCTCTCCGATCTCATCGAGAAACAGCGTCCCGCCATTGGCCTGCTCAAAGAAACCGCGATAACTTCCCTCGGCGCCGGTGAAGGCCCCCCGGACATGGCCGAAGAACTGGGTTTCGAACATCGTTGTCGGAATGGCGCAGACATTAACCGCAATAAAGGGACCTTCAGGCGTGGGCCCGGCCTGATGTATCCCCCGGGCCATAAGTTCCTTTCCTGTTCCCGACTCGCCCGTAATCAGAACCGGATTACCGCTCCGGGCCATGACTTGGGCGTATGCCAGGAGGGATTTCATCAGCGGACATTGGGTAATGATTCCGGCAAAGGCAGGAGGAATATCTCCCGCCCCCTCTCGACGGGCTGCGGATAATCCTTTAAGTAGACCTTTACGTTCGTAGGCCCGTTCAATGGTAAGGAACAGGAGGTCGTTATCCACGGGTTTTACGAGATAATCATAGGCTCCCAGGCGGATGGACCGGACCGTTGCCGGTATATCGTCCACAGCCGTCAGAATGATGAATTCCGTATAGGGCTTGAAAGGCTTCGCCGCTTCCAGAACCTGCATGCCGTCCATTTCCGGCATGAGCAGATCGAGGAGGACAATATCATAGTCCTTCTCCCTGATTCTGCGCATGGCCTCCTGACCGTTGTCGCAAATATCCACATCACGAATACCCCGCCATTTCAGCAACCGCCGCACCGAGGTAAGGGATATCTCTTCATCATCCACGATCAGGATTTTCATAAACGCTGTCTCCCCGCTTCCTGGATCATCTTTTGCAATTTTTCCATATCAAAAGGTTTTTGAATCGTAAAGGAAGGAATGAAGTCGGCACCCGGATCCGTCTGCCGGTTTTCGCTGCCCGAACCATATAAGGCGGTGTAAAGAAGAGGATAATGCTTCTTGATGGATGCCAGGAGTCGCCGACCGTTTATGCCTTTGAGTTCCTGAGCGCATATCACCCAATCCACTTCCGGATAATCATTAAGATATTGCAGAATCTGATTCTCATCATCGGAAGACATGGCCAGCCAGGTAATGGCTCCCGGGAAATGCGTTTCCATATCCTTAAGAAAGGCCGCATCGGAATCGACACAGAGGAGCAGCGGATTCAGCACCGGCATGGTTTGTCCTTCCACAGGCAGATAGAGGGAAAAGCGGCTTCCCAAGCGGGGCTGGGAAAGGACACTGATCGTACCTCCATGCTCTTTGATAAGTCCGTAAGATATGGACAGCCCCAGCCCCGTACCTCCGGAATCTCGACGGGTCGTGAAGAAAGGATCAAAGATATGGTCCATCGTCTCCCTGGTCATACCCTTTCCGTTATCTTCTATTGTCACGACAACGGCATCGAGACGGGGAATATGCCTGGCCGTGATGAAGATCTTTCCCTTTCGTCCGGGCGAGATAGCCTGGTGGGCGTTAATGAGGAGATTGGTCAGCACTTGCTCGAGTTTTTGGAAGTGTCCCTGCACCGTGGGCAGACCGGGATCGATCTTCTGCTCGATGATGGATATGGTTTTGCGTATCTGGGCGCCAACAATCACCAGGACGCCCTGGATGACATCGGCCAGCCGGATCGATTTCTTTTCAGCCGGTTCATCGCTTCGGGAAAATTCCTTCAGCCCCGTAATGACCCTGTTGATTCTGCTGGTGGCCATCTTGAAGGCATGAATTATCTCCCGCATATTCTGCACGACCTCTGTCCGGGTAACCCCTCTTTGTTCACACTTTTTCGCAAAGGCATCGTGATCGAGGAAAACCGGCTCCAGGGTATCCCATATCTCCTCCAGGAGGGGAATATTGTAGGAAAGAAAGCTGACGGGATTGTTGATCTCATGGGCGACGCCTGCTACGACTTCCCCGAGAGCCGTAAGTTTGTGGGTCTGGATGATCTGCTGAAGCCGTAACTCACTTTCCTGGCGAATCCGTTTTTCCTCCGTCACGTCCTGCCAGATACCGACGAAATAGGTAACCGGGGTATCCGGCATCCGGATCAGGCGCCAGAAATCGGAGAACCATCGGTAGGTCTGATCGGCGGCGCGGAAACGGTACTCGCAATGATACATTCTATCGCCACGGGCCTCCTTCAGGGCCTTAATCACCCGGTGACGATCGTCGGGATGAAGCTGGTTCTGCCAGAAAGCAGGACGGCCTGTTAAGTCCGAGGGGCTATAGCCGGTAATTTCCTCTACAGAATGGCTCACAAAGGTCATCTCATATTTCCCCGCCGTGTTGCGGGTATAAGAAACGATGGGAAGCGACTCCAGGAGCAGGGACAATTGATCCGTAGTACGCTGCAGGATCTCATTGGTTATGGCCAACTCTGCGGTCCTTTCCCGGACCCGCATCTCAAGCTCTTCATGGGCCTTTAACAGGGCCGCTTCCGCCGCCTTGCTCTCCGTGATGTCTTCCAGGGTCTCTACCGCCCCCAGGATGGGTCCCTGGGGATACCTGAGGAGAGCGGCGGTAAAACGCAGCCAGCGCCCGCTCTCTCCTAACTCAGGAAAAAAATCCGTTGCTTCATAGGCGTTCTCGATAAGAGGGGATTCGAGGTATTTCTTCCCATACCACTGGGGTATGTCTTCAACAACCTCGTCCACCAGCAGATCGGCCAGGCATGGTCGTTGCCTGCTATAGAAGGCCCGCCACTGCTGGTTGGTGCCGATCACCTCCTCCGCCCTGATTTTGCTTAGCTCTTCAAGGGCTCGATTCCAGTAGACAATCCGATGCTCCCGGTCGATGACAAAGGCAGGGATTGGGGAGCCGCCGATACATCCCATGAGCAGGTCGAGCTCATCTTTGCTCAGGGCGCCGTTAAACCGAATATGATTCGGTGGGTTTCTCTTCATGGATAATAAAAGTGGCTTTTCTCTCGAAAGATTGTTAGAGTAATACCGTCAATACGGGATTTACGTAATTCTTTCCAACACCTTGGCATGATCATATAGGGAGGAACGACCTATGGAACTCGGCGATATTGTCATTGTGGACCACCCCCGGCACCCGTTTTACGGACGTACGGGAAAGATAATCGGCCGTCGGGGCGAACACGCGGCAGGCGATCCCTGGTTCCTCATTTATGTGCCTACCCACATGCGCAGTTTTCTCGTTCCCCAATCGATGCTATGCCTCGAAAAAGACGTCGCCGTGGCCGTTGAAGTCTTCAGCGATCGCCTCCAGTAAAGTATTGCTTCTGTAACAAACAGTAGCATCAAAAAAGGTCAGGCTTCAAGGACTCACGGGAAGTGAGGGATCTTTCGTCCATTCCTCGAAAGAGCCGTCGTATAGTTTGACATTCTTGTAGCCGAGCACACGTGTCAGAATGAAAGCCCAGGTGGGACAGCATTTGCCGGCATCGCAGTAAGTGATAATTTCCTTGGACTTGTCTTTGCCGACCGCGGTGACCGCAAGGATTTCAAGATCCTCTTTCTTTTTGAACGTGCCCATTTTCGTATATGCTTCCGACGCCGGAAGGTTCACGGCCCCCGGGATATGACCGGCCTTTTCTACAAATTCCTGTTTTTTCGTCCCGCTGAACAAGACAGGTTCACGAACATCGACGAAAGTTGCTTTCCCTAAGCGGCTGGCTACATAATCCTTTTCTACATGCAGTTCCTTGTTAAGTTTACCCCTGTAGATGGTCTTTTGCGGCTTCACCGCTTCCGTAGAAATGGGCCTCCCTTCTCTAACCCACTTTTCTTGGCCTCCGTCAAGGATGCTTAGATTTTTCAGACCTGCATATTGAAGGGTGCAGAGAACGCGGGGAGCCATGGCCTGGTAAAAGCAATGATAGGTTTTGCAAACAATTACTACCATGGAATCCGGCTTAATTCCTAAATCGCCGATGGCGTCAAAGAGATCGTCTTCTGGTGGATATTCCGTATGCCTCCCCTCTTTCGGAGCTGACCAGATACCGTAATAGGCGCTAACGGCGCCCGGTATATGACCTTCCTGATAATCCTCGATTTTTCTGATGTCTATAGCAATTACCCGGGGATTGTTCAGATTGGCCGTCAGCCATTCTGTGGAAACGATGGGGTCAATGTCATTGGCCAGGACTTGAGAGGCGGGTAGTGGTATCAGGAATAGAAGCAGTAATGACGATAAGCAAAGTTTTTTCATAACTATCCCTCCTTCCTTAGAGGTACCTAATGGTTTAAAAAATTGCCCGGTTTGTTCTTTCGCCTTTACCTCTACTCTAAGGGATTATTGATGATCTTTGAACTATCTTATGATTACCACATAAACGGGGAATAATCAATCACAATTTATCCTGTGATTACAAAAAGTTAACGCAATTTTCAGATATTCTCCCTAAAATATTATCTTATAGATTCAGGATGAATCGGTAAGGGGTTTCCCTTCGTTCAGCCTTTCATAGACATCCACGTATTGATCGATCATGTGGCTCAGGTTGTATTTTTTCCTTGTATCCTTCATGATTCTTTGCATTTGCCCTGCCCTGATTTCCGGTGAGCGGCGGTGGAAGGCCGCACTCTTGGCAAGGCCGTGCCGGAGCCCGCCGGCGTCATAGTCACGGAACAGGAAACCGTTGCCCCGGTCTTCGTCAGCGCCGTCCACTTCCAGTGCCAGTTCCTGAATCTTGTCGTGATAACCGCCGGTATCGCGGTTGGTCGCTGTGGCGCCGAACAGATTCCCGATCTGGTCGATTTGACCGCAGGGTTCATACAAAGAAGCGCCAAAAACATCACTGGCCGCCGCATAACCAAGCATTGAGAGATCCTCGCTGAAATGGTGATAACAGATTCTTCCCTGGGAGGCCCAGGCGATGCGGCCCATGATTTCTTCATGAGTCATGTCCCGGGCGATCCCGTCGCCAATGACAGCGATTTGTACGTCATCGTGCTCATTCACAAATCTCAGGGCGATGTCTTCCAGTAGCTCTATCCCTTTCTGGGCGGGGTCAAGGCGGGACGGCCAGTAGAGGAGGATGGCGTCGGGATTGAGCTGAAGCCCTGTCCGTCTCTGAAAATCGACACGATTATCTCTTTTTGCCGCCAGTACGTCGTCGTCGGGACCGTAGTTCCTCATCAAGTGACGACAAGTCTCGGGATACATGCCCGGCGCCGGGGCGTTGAGGATGGCCAGTGTCTGGCCGTGGTAGTATTTTTCCTTGATTTCCTGACGAAGACTTGGGGAAATGATGTGGCAATCCTGAAAGTAATCGCTGATTAGCTCTTCAAGAAAACGATAGCCGACGAAATTGATGAGGGAGGCGTTTTTAATCGCCGTGGCCTGGCAGTCAATGCAGGTGCGGCCGTATTCCCGGGAGAAGTAGAGAAGGGGGGAAAGTTCCTCAATATCGACACCGGAGAGCATCGTTACGGGAATGTGCCCCGTATGCACATTATGGACCGTGTGGAGGGTTGGACAGCCCCGGGATTTCCCATAGGCCGTTATCACCCCACCCGCCATCCAGTCGTGGCTGTGAAGGATGATACGGCCTTCGTTTTTTGCCCGGATATTCTTGATGATCTGATTGACCAGGCTCCGTTGAAACTCCGCCGCCGTCGCCAGGGGATTGCCGGCATAAGCGCCGGGAAGATGGGAAAAAATGGCGGAACTTACCAGGTGAACCCGATCGGGGT
>Ga0209749_1001008_pt1 | contig 29350 bp, 22 predicted proteins | sample EPASupsiteSAE347_FD_187267 | JGI IMG/M metagenome (GOLD analysis project Ga0209749, IMG submission 187267) | Bioremediated contaminated groundwater from EPA Superfund site, New Mexico - Sample SAE3-47 (SPAdes) (version 2) | ecosystem: Environmental > Aquatic > Deep subsurface > Groundwater >...
GGCTTTTATCGCCCTCTCTACTCTTCACCGCAATGGACACTGGCATAAACTTTTCCCACATGATTCAGGATAAATATCCCCTATGTCCGCCTTTTTGCCACAACCCCTACGGAAGTGATATGCGCCCTACCTGCTGGCCATGGCTTATTTACGAAGACCTCCCAAGCGATGCGGGGCGGCGAGCTGAGACCAACAAAAACCCGCGTCTATGGCCGTTGCGCGCCATGTCGCCGTAAAAGTCAGTCAGCGTAGTCCACTTGCGCTTTGGATCAAGCGAGCGCCATTCAACAAACTGATAGCCAAGCGTCGGAACATGCCGAGAATCCATACGGCGTTTGGGGTGCGCACCCGGCACCGGTCTTCATTGGCCGTCACATCCAACCGTTTCGGCCGATTGTGTTTTACATAGTAATCGCGCCCGCAACGGCCCCAGCCGCTGGTCTGCCCTAATTCCACCCAGCCCCCGGCACGGTAGATCGTCCCGGAAAACTGAGCCGGATCCACAAATGTTTCGACCAGCAAAACCGGATGCCCATAACGAGCCTCCCAATCCGCCGACACTCGATCCAGCATCAATCGCATAGCGCGTGTCGGCAAATTAAACGTTTGACGGCCAGGCAAAATCAAAAACCGCGCATTGTTAATTACCAGCCCTAAGGGCCTGTTAAAAAATAAACTTTACAATGATTGCATCGGTTTTCACTCTGGGCAAGGCGTCGCAAGCGGAGGCGTGCCTGAAAGGCACGTGCCGCTTGCGACAACGCCGCCCCAAGCGAAAAACCGACGCAACCCCTGGAGCATCGTCTGTTTTGCAGTTTCACGGCGTTCCATGCGAAGGGAAATACCTTTGTTGTTATCACTTGATCCTGTTCACCTTATTCGCTCCCGAGTATTCGCCCTGGGTGTCTACGGGCGCTTTATTTGCTTGCCAGCGCGTTTCAGGATGGCATAGTATATTTTCGATTTTTCGGAGCGATAAAGGCAATGACCGATTCTTTCCAAAGTCTGATTGGTGGTGGCATCGATTGTTTTCATGGTTTTTATTATAGGGTTACTTTGGGTTACAATTTTAAAATCAAAGAATTTTATCGCTTTCGTAATTCATTTATATTTAGTTATATATAGTTATTTACCCCCGTAGCTCAGTTGGACAGAGCATCGGATTTCTAATCCGGTGGTCGCAGGTTCGAACCCTGCCGGGGGTGCCAGAAAACATACCGGATGTCGGAGTTCAGCGGTCAGAGCCAAATCGGAACATGGAGGATGGCATGAAATACAAATTATTCCCCTTGGTTTTTATTTTAACGGCATGTTGCGTCGTGTTCGTTAACGGCGCCGAACCGGCCTCGGAGAGCGCGGGGCAGGGGGCGGCGACGGATGATTCGTCCCTCATCTTATTGCGGACCAAAGTGGACCAGACCCGCTCATCCTTGTCCGAGTTGAATGAACTGATAAAACGGCATAAACAGGCCATTTCCGACGTCGAATTCCGTTCCGGCAAGGGCGGAGACGCCATGAGCAAGGAACTCGACCGCGCCATTAAAACGGCAAAACAGGAACTTGAGACAGTATGCAAGGAATTGAAATATCTTGAAAAGGATTTGTCTGCCAAAGCCGCTAAAATAGAAGATGTGGCGAGGGTATCCTCGGAACTTGAGAAGACGCGAAAAGAGCGGCTGGAAAATGAGGAAAAGATACGGGATTCGCGGAAGCGGCTGGCTGCGCTTCAGAATGATTTGAAAGAGGCCAATTCCAGGCTTGCGGAATTAACCAAAAAGTCCGAGGAGGCGGAAAAACATACAAAGGAACTTGCAGAGGCCAACGCGGCGTTGGAAAATGAAAGGTCAGTACGGGCGGAAACTCTGGTCCGGGCCGAGCAGGCCGTCGCGGCGACGGAAAAAGTTGAAAAGGAACGTCTGCTTCTCCAGGGGCGCCTGGCTGAACTTGATCAAAAAATTGGGTCGGCTCGGGAGAATCTGGCAGAAAAGAGCAAAATCGCCGGCGAATTGGAAACCGAAAAGAAACGCGTACAGGAAAACGAGGAAAAGATCGAGAAAGAGGAGAAGGCCAGGGAACAAGCCGAAAAAGATATCGAGACAATCACCAAACAGATTGATCGTTACAACAAAATGATTCGTGAGGGCTCGAACAAGGATGAGGAAGCCCGGCTACGCTCGGAACTGGCGAAAGTCAGGAAACAACGCGAAGAAACCGTTGAACGTCTGGGACAGGCGCAACGCCTCTTGCAGGATAAGGAGAGTTCCATGGCGTCTCTTACGAACACGCTGGCCTCCATACAGCGGCAGATGGACACCACCCCTGTCTTCGCCCAAAAAGCCAAAATTGAACGAGAACTGGCCGTAGAAAAAAAGGCGCTTGCCGAAGCGGAAGAAAAAGCGGACGACACGGAAAAGCGGCTTGTTGACTGCGAAAAAAACGTGTCCGAATTGAAAAAAAGGGCGGCGGAGGGCGATTCGCGACTGCCGGATTCTGCTGCCGCGGCCAGCAAGGAAAAGGGAAAATTGCAATCGCAGCTTGATTGTTTGAGGCAGCAGCGGCGTACGACCGAAATGCGCACGAAAGACCTGGCGGCCAAACTGCAGGAGAAACAGAAAAACATTTCCGAACTGAACGACGCCATCGCTGATAATCTGAAGCGGCGGGAAGCTGACAAATCCAATGCGGAAAGCATTTCGGCACTGGCGGACGAAGTCGCCCGTGAAAACAGCCTGCTGAAGGAAGTCACCGCAAACCTGGCGAAAAGGGAAGATGCGCTTAAAAGCGCCGAGGCAGATATTCTGAAATCCGGGGAGCAATTGCGTCGGCTGCAGGAACAAGCCGCCAGGGATAAATCCCTGACAGGCAAATTGGATGATATCAAGACGCAGATGGATACGCAGAAGAATATTCGCGCCAAACTTGAAACCGACCTGCAGTCGGCAACAAGAAAACAGTCTGAACTGGACGGCGAAAAGGCACGCTTGAAGGATGCCCTGGATACGGTTCAGTCCGCTTTGAAACGGCAGGAAAAAACTTTGCGGGAGATTGATGAGGTAAATTCGGATTTGGCTCGTGAAAAGGAATTGGCTTTGAAATCAGCCGACAAGCTGGCGGAAAAAGAAAGGTCCGTAAAACAGCTGACCGACGAGCAAAATTCCCTGCAAACCAGACTTGCCGGCCTTAAGGAACAAATTGACGGACAGAAAAAACAGTTGGAGTCTATTGCCGAGGCGCGCCGGACCATTGCGCAAACAAGGGAATACAGGAAGGCAACGGACGCCAAGGCATCCGAAGCTGAACGTTCCAAAAACGACTTGGCGGTCGAGAACGGGAAATTACGGAAAAAATTGCATGATGATGAAAAAGAAAGCGCGGCATTGTCAAAAAGAATTTCCGAGAGAGAAAGAGATGCCGGAAAAGAAGCGGTAAAAGCGCCCGCAGAATACGGCGAAACCGCGCCGACTTCGCCGCTTGCCGCGGAACAGGCCATATTGGCCAGCGTCCGGGAAGCCGACCGGCAGGCCGCCATCCCCGCAGTGGCTGATGAAAAAATCGACAGGCGCTCGAATAAGAACCGCCAGAAGGAGGCGGAGCGGCATTATGACATTGCCGTTCAGAAGTGGGACAATGGCGACATTGATGGCGCCATAATGGAATTCAAGGAGACAATTCGCCTTAATCCGGATGCGGCCGGGGCGTATTACAACATAGCCCTTGCATCTCTGCGAATGGGCAACAAGGAGGAAGCCTGCCGATATGCATGTTATGCCGGAGAATCTTATTTGCGTCTAAGGAACAATACTCAGGCGACAAGGATGGCCGTGCTGATTTCGAAAATAGACCCGAATTCTCCGTTTCTTGAGAAGTTGCGGAATAGAATAGGCTCCGCGGTCAACGTTAAATAGAAAGTCCCCAGTAAAAGGCGCGCAGGTTGGTTTTGACTATCGTCTTGGGCAGACCTGAAAAGGATGTCCGAATCGTCTTTTCCATTTTCGAGAGCGATACGACTGACTTGCGGGCCAGCATAGCTCCCAGCATGACAAGGTTTGCGGCCCGGACATTTCCAAGTTGATCGGCGATTTTGGTGGCCTGAATCTTGATGTAATGCCAGTCGAGCTGATTGACCCTGCAAAGCGTGCTGTTGGCCAGTGCCAGCCCCTTTTGTTCCACAAAAGAGATGAATTTTTCCGCGGCAGTCTGGTTCATGGCCAGTACGGTGTCGAATCTTTCGGCCAGCGGTGAAAAAATTTCAGTTGTGGAGATGATGACCTGGCAGTTTGAGGCGCCGCCCCTGACTTCTGCGCTGTAGGAGGGGAAGAAAGTCACGAATGGATAGGCTTCCATGGCGGCATGCGCCAGCAATTTTCCGAGCGTCACAACGCCCTGTCCGCCTGTGCCGGCGATTAAGATTCTTTCAATCATTGACTATAACTCCTTCCTTGCGAAATACGCGTACCGGAAAATATTTGCGCATGTCGTTTTTCACAAAAGCAAGCGAATCCTTTGGGGAGAGATGGAAATAAGTGGGGCAGGGGGAAAGTATTTCGACAAAAGCATAACCTTTGCCGTCAACCTGCGTCTGGAAAGCGGTCCGGATCGCCTGCTTGGTTTTTATTATTCCGGGAACTCCGTCCAACGCGACCCTTTCGATATAAAACGGCCGGTCCAGCGTATTTAAAAGTTCGCATGCCCGAATCGGGGCGCCCATCGTGGCCGCATTGCGTCCGGTGGGGCAGGTAGGGGTTTGCTGGCCCGGCAGGCTGGTCGGGGCCATTTGTCCTCCGGTCATTCCATAAACGGTGTTGTTGACAAAGATCACCGCAATATTTTCGCCGCGGTTGGCGGCATGAATCGTTTCGGCCATGCCGATTGCGGCCAGGTCACCGTCGCCCTGATAACAGAACACGATCCGGTCCGGCAGGGTTCGCTTGATGCCTGTGGCCACCGCCGGAGTGCGGCCGTGAGCGGCCTCGGATATATCGCATTTAAGATAAAGGTAGGCAAATACGGCGCAACCGACCGGCGCCACGCCGATGGTCCGCTCGCGGATATTCAATTCATCGAGGACTTCCGCCAGCAGCTTGTGCGCCAGGCTGTGTCCGCAGCCTGCGCAGTAATGCATCGGCAAATTGCCGAGGGACCGTGGTCGGCCGTATACTGTTTTGTATTTGCTCATTTTCGTTTTGCGACGGCTCTGCCGATTTCACGCAATATTTCCGTCTCGGTCGGAATTCTGCCGCCGGGCCAGCCGCTGAAAGATACAGGTTTTGCCCCGGCGACAGAAATCTGGACGTCTTCCAGCATCTGGCCGCAGTTCATTTCTATCACGAGCACGGCCTTGGCCTTTGAAGCGAGCGTGGCGAGACGCCGGTGCGGGAACGGCCAGAGCGTGACCGGACGGAACAGCCCCGCTTTTATGCCGCGGGCGCGCGCGGACAATACCGCGCCTTTTGCAATCCTGGCGCATGTCCCCCATGCGGCCACCAGCACGTCGCAGTCCGATGTGTGAAATTCCTCGAAGTCGGTTTCGCTTGCGGCTATGCCGCGATAGCATTTCTGCAGGGCATAGTTATGCCTTTCCAGTTCGCCATCCTTGACCAGCAGGGAACGGATGCACTGCGGCCGGCGGCCTTTTGCTCCCGTCAGGGCCCATTTTTTTGCCGGGCCGCGCGCCGGCGGACGCTGCTGCAGGACGATCGGCTCCATCATCTGGCCCAAACGTCCGTCCGCCAGGACCATCACCGGTATGCGGTGCTTGTCCGCGAGTTGAAAGGCAGCGAACGTGAAGTCGTGCATTTCCTGAACGGTCATCGGCGCCAGGACTATTATGTGGTAATCACCGTGGCCGCCACCCTTGGTCGCCTGAAAATAATCGGCCTGGGAGGGATCAATGCTGCCCAGTCCGGGTCCGCCGCGCTGGACGTTTACAATCACGGACGGCAGTTGTGAAGCGGCCAAATAGGAAATGCCCTCCTGTTTCAGGCTGATACCCGGGGATGACGAACTGGTCATGGCGCGCGCGCCCGCGACCGATGCGCCGAAAACCATGTTGACGGCGGCCAGTTCGCTTTCGGACTGGATGAACGTTCCGCCTCGTTCCGGGAGGTGCTTGGCCATATAGGCCGTCAATTCGTTCTGGGGCGTGATCGGATAGCCGGCGTAGAATTTACATCCGGCCCTGATGGCGCCTTCGGCGACCGCTTCATTGCCCGTCATGAGAGTGCGTAATTTGTCGTTCTGTTTCATTTTTTACGGCCGAGTTTCCGAATTTCGATGGCGGCTTCAGGGCAAATAATCGCGCATTTGCGGCATCCGATGCAGGCGTTTCGGTTGGGTTGCGCAAAGTGAACGCCATGCCCGTTTACGCTTTCCGAAAGTTCCAACACCTGTCCAGGGCAGACGCCCAAGCACAGTTCGCACCCCTTGCAAAATGTCCTGACGACTTTTACTTTATAAGGGGTTTTCATAATAACAGGTCGAATTGATTGATAGATACCAGTCTCTCACTAATTGACGTTTTTGTCTAGGAAGAATTAACTGATTCAATACTTGAAACTGCTGGCGCCGATGAATTCGCGCAGAATGGAGGTCTGCGGCACTTCGTTGCGGATAACGCCAAGAAAATTCCATAGGAACTGCTGCAGACGGCGCGCCTCGGCATATTCGGCGTCGGTCGGCTTGATCTGCATCAGCAACGGCTCGACCAGCGGTTTGAGGACGGCAAGCTCATAATCCAGGGCGGAATTGAAAAATGCGTCCGCGTGCCCCTGGAACGGAAAAATCCAGCGTTTTTCGCCGCGCCGCACGTTCGGCCACATTTTGATGGTGGTCAAGGGCGCATTGCCGCGGAAGTTGTGGTCGCGTATCAGGCGGCGCATGAGGCGGTTATCCGTGGTTGAAATACGGTTGTGCAGGTCAATATTCAACTGGGTCAGGGCGCTCACATAGACCAGGAATTTGTTGCGACGTTCGATCGTGGGCGTGAAATGCGGATTCAAACCGTGAATTCCCTCGACGAGGACGATCTGGTCCGGTTCGATTTTCAGACGGCGGTTTGCGGCAATCCTCCTTTTGCGCTGAAAATCGAAGCGCGTCAACTCTATTTCCCTGCCCCTGACAAGGTCCCGCAGATGCCGGTTGAAAAGCGCGATGTCGATGGCATTGATGTCCTCGTAATCCGGACGCCCGGACTTGTCCAGCGGAGTTTTGGCGTCATCCACGTAATAATTGTCCAGGGAAAGCGTCACGGGGCGGATGCCGTTGACTTCCAATTGCACGGCCAGACGTTTGGCAAAGGTGGTTTTGCCGGAAGCCGAAGGGCCTGAAATCAAAACCACACGGAGCAGCTTCCGGCGTTCCATGATTTGGTCGGCAATTCTGGCGATCTTCTTTTCATGGAACGATTCTGAAATTTTTATGAAATTGCCTATTTCCCCCCGGCTGGTCAGTTCGTTCAGACGTCCGACGCTGTTGACGCCGAGGATGCGGCCCCATTCCTTGTGTTCGTGGAAGATCTGAAACAGGCGCGGCTGATCCCTGAATTTCGAAATGCGCCTGTGATTCTGCCTCTCGGGAAACTGAAGCACCAGGCCTGGCGGATAATTAATCAACTGGAAGTTCTGCAGAACGCCGGTATCCGGGGCCAGCGGGCCGTGGTCAAGGTCGAAAAATCCGCCGCAGGAATAGATGGCGATCTTCGGCTGGTTGCGGAAGCGCAGCAGGTTGACCTTTTGCGGCATTTTTGCCTTTTCAAACAGCGAGAGCGCTTCCGCGTACGAAAGTTTGCTTCTTTCCATCGGCAGGTTTTTGGAAACCGTTCCGCGCATTGCAATCTCAATGTTCCTGATGAGCTTCTCCGGATTTCCGCCTTTGTTTTCAAGAGTATAAAAAAAGCCGGTGCTGATCGAATGTTCGATGCAGATCCGGATTTCCGGAAAAAGCGCTCTGACGGTTTTTATCAGCAGGAATGAAAGCGAGTTGCGGTATATGCGCATGCCGAGGGGGTGCGTGGCCGGCAGAAAACTCACCCGGCAATTTATGTCAAGGGGATGGGAGAGGGAGACAACGTTGTTGTTGACCAGGGCCCCGACATAGGGAATTCCCGAGTCGTTGACTTTTTTGCCCAACAGGTCGCCGACGGGCGTATTCAGGGCATAGTTCTTGGGGGCATCTCCTTCCAGCGAAACGCGAATTTGGTTCATAGCTATATGCGGATAGCCTGTTTTTCAGGCTTTTCTTCCGGCAATGCCCTTGGTCTGGCTGGTGATGGCCCGCGCTTTTTCACTCGGGCGCAGCGAGCGCACGGCTTTGCCTGCCTGCCACATTTCCGAATTTCCGAGAACGCTCAATTCCTTGCGCAGCAATTCCTGGTAATTTGCCTTGCCGCAGGAGGAAATGACGCGCCTGGTTTCGGATCCGTCCTTGACCTTGCGATACAGATCCTTGAAAACCGGCATGACCGCGGCCTTGAATTTCGGTTTCCAATCCAGGGCGCCGCGCTGGGCCGTGGCGGAACAATTCGAGAACATCCAATCCATTCCATTTTCGTCCACCAGGCGAATGAGGCTCTGCGTGAGTTCCTCGACCGTTTCGTTGAAGGCTTCGCTGGGCGCATGGCCGTTTTTGCGGAGGACGTCGTATTGGGCTTCCATCATTCCTGCCAGGGCGCCCATCAGCACGCCGCGTTCGCCGGTGAGGTCGCTATAGACTTCATGCTCGAAGGTGGTCGGGAAAAGATAGCCCGACCCGATGCCGATGCCGACGGACAGGCAGCGGTCCTTGGCGCGGCCGGTGGCGTCCTGGAACACGGCATAGCTGGAATTGATTCCTGCGCCGGAAAGAAAATTGCGGCGCACGGAGGTGCCCGAGCCCTTGGGGGCGACCAGGATCACGTCCACGTTTTTCGGCGGAACCACGCCGGTCTGCTCGCGGTACACGACGGAAAAACCGTGCGAAAAATAGAGCGCATCGCCCGGTTTCAGGTTGCGCTTCACGACCGGCCAGATTTGTTTCTGGGCCGCGTCGGAAACCAGCATCTGAATGATCGTTCCGCGCCGCACGGCCTCGTCTATTTCAAAAAGAGTCTTGCCCGGCGCCCAGCCGTCCTGGCGGGCGCGATCCCAGTCGCGCTGGAACTTTTTGGACTGGCCGACGATCACTTTGAAACCGTTGTCCTTGAGGTTGAGCGCCTGGGCCGGCCCCTGCACGCCGTAACCGATGATGGCGATGGTCTCTTTACGCAAAATCTGTTTGGCCCTGGCCATGGGAAATTCCTTGCGCGTCACCACGTTTTCGTTTGTTCCGCCGAAATTGATGGATGCCATGTTTATCTCCTGATATTTGGTTTTGTTTTGAATTACCGGCGTCAAATTTAATTATGCGTCCCGTCCTCGTCAAGGTAAAAACGCATATAAAATCGGAGGATTTCGCTTGTCAGGGGCGGAAAGCTTGCTAGATTTATTGCTCTATTTATAGGAGCAACATGTCTACAGAAATCGGATTGGGTTTGATCGGTTTTGGAACCGTCGGTTCCGGCGTGATAAAATGGCTTCAGGAAAACGGCGGGGTCATTGAAAAACGAACTGGCTATAAATTCGTGCTGCATGCCGTTGCCGACGTTGATCTTGAGCGCGACCGCGGCGTGGTGCTGCCGCCAGGCGTTTTAACCCGCGACGCAGAGGCCTTGATCCGCAACGACAAGGTGCAGATCGTGATTGAACTTGTCGGCGGACTTGATCATGCCAAAAAATACATTTTGCACGCCCTGAGCCTGGGCAAGCCGGTTGTCACCGCCAACAAGGCCCTTTTGGCCGAAAGTTCACTGTCGCTTTTTCAGGAGGCGGCCAAAACCGGCACGGACATATTCTTTGAGGCGAGCGTCGGCGGCGGCGTTCCTGTCATCAGGGCGTTGCGCGACGGCCTGGTTTCAAACCGCGTCAGCCGCATTTACGGCATTCTCAACGGAACCTGCAATTATATCCTCGGACGCATGGAATCGGCGCATGCCACCCTGGAGGTCGCCTTGAAGGAGGCGCAGGAAAAAGGGTTTGCCGAAGCCGATCCTTCTCTGGATCTTGAGGGCATTGATACGGCCCACAAGGCTGTCATTCTGGCCTCGCTCGCCTGCGGGTTTCACGTTCCCATGGATTCTGTTTCAATCGAAGGCATCAGGCACCTGGCGGCGCTTGACATGACCTACGCCGCCGACCTCGGCTACCGCATCAAACTCATGGCGGTGATCGAGGAGGATAACGGAAAGATATCGGTGCGAGTGCACCCGGCGCTTGTGCCGCATGCCAATATGCTGGCTTCCGTAAGCGGAGTGTTCAACGCCATCCTGATGCGTGGCGACGGAGTAGGCGACATACTCTGCTGCGGCATCGGCGCAGGCCGCGATTCCACGGCCAGCGCAATTTTGAGTGATGTGGCCGAGGCTGCTAGGAATTTGACCTGCAAGTGTTCGCGGCACGTTTCGGGACTGGGCAAAGCCAGATCCGGTGATCGCCTCAAGCCGGTCGGAGAAACTAATTCGCGCTATTACCTGCGCCTGGCGCTTTTTGACAAGCCGGGCATGTTCGGGCAGGTGGCGACCATTCTGGGCAAGCATGACATAAGCATCGCTTCCGTGTTGCAGAAGGAGAACTGCAGCGGCAAGCATGTGCCGGTTATTTTTATAACACATTATGCCCGAGAAAACGCCTTTCGCGCCGCGGTCAGTGAACTTGACGCCTTGCCCGTGGTCGGAGCAAAAACTGTTTGCATCAGGATTGAAGATTTTTAAGTTATGGGCCTGATAGTCCAGAAATACGGCGGTACATCGGTGGCCGACGCGGAGTGCATCCGTCGCGTGGCCGACTGGGTTTTGGATACGCGGAAGCGCGGCAATGACGTGGTTGTGATTGTCAGCGCCATGGGCGACGCCACGGACGACTTGATTGCGCTTGCCCATCAGATCAACCCCGAACCCAGCGATCGTGAGATGGATGTGCTCATGTCCACAGGAGAACAGGTTGCCATGGCCCTGTTGACAATGGCCCTGCACGCCAGGGGGGTGGACGCCATTTCTCTGACCGGTCCCCAGGCCGGGATTCGCACCGATGCCATGCATCGCAAGGCGAAAATTCTGGCCATCAACACGCGGCGCATGCGCAGGCACCTGCGCGAGGGGCACATCGTGATTGTGGCCGGATTTCAGGGGCTTACGCCGGCGCATGATATCGCCACTCTTGGCCGGGGCGGATCAGACGCCACGGCGGTCGCTCTGGCTGCCGCGCTAAAGGCCGATCGCTGCCAGATATTCAAGGATGTGGAGGGCATATACTCCGCCGACCCCCGCATTGTCAAGGAGGCCGGGAAACTGGATGAAATCACGTATGATGAAATGCTCGAACTGGCCGGGTCGGGCGCGCAGGTGCTTATGTCGCGCTCGATCGAATTTGCAAAAAAATACGGAGTGCAACTGGAAGTGCTTTCCAGTTTTGTCAAAAAAACCGGAACAATCGTTAAGGAAGAGGTGAAAAGCATGGAAGACGTCATTGTGCGCGGTTTGGCGGCAGATAAGAACCAGGTTAAAATCACAATGGAACATGTTCCCGACAAGCCCGGCGTGGCTGCCCGCATTTTCGAAAAATTTGCCGGGTCGGGCGTGAATGTGGACATGATCATCCAGAACAGCAGCGCGGGCGGACGCACGGACATTTCCTTCACCGTTCCGAAAGACGAACTTGCCAAGGCGAAAAACGTGATGCGTTCTCTTTCCGCCGGAACCGGGTTCAAGGCCGTCAATACGGATGACGACATCGCCAAGGTGAGTATAGTCGGCGTGGGCATGCGGGGCCATTCCGGCGTGGCATTCCGGATGTTCAAGGCGCTGGCTGAGAAGAACATCAACATCCTGATGATTTCCACGTCGGAAATAAAGATATCCGTGATCATTCGCAAGAAATTTGCCGATCTGGCGATGAAAGCCCTGCACCGGGCGTTTAAATTGGGTGGAAAATGAAAAAGATCCATATCTACGACACGACCCTGCGCGACGGCATGCAGGCCGAAGGCGTTTCCCTTTCCTTGGCCGGCAAACTCAGGATCGCGGCCAAGTTGGACGAGTTCGGGGTTGATTATATCGAGGGCGGTTTCGCGGCCTCCAACCCGAAGGACATGGAGTTTTTCAGCGAGGTCAAGAAGCGGCGCTGGAAAAACGCCAGGGTGGCGGCGTTCGGCAGCACGCGCCGGGCCAATACGCCCATCGGCGAGGACCACGGCACAAAACAGATTCTGGCGGCCGATACAAAGGTCGCAACCATTTTCGGCAAATCCTGGCGGCTGCAGGTAAGCGATGTGCTGCGCACGAGCGAGAATGAAAACCTGGCCATGATCGGCGACACCGTCCGCTGCCTGAAGGAGCATGGACGGGAGGTCATTTACGACGCGGAACATTTTTTCGATGGTTACAAGGACAGCCCTGAATTCGCCCTGCGCACGTTGAAGGCCGCCGCCGAAAACGGGGCGGACGCCCTGGTGCTTTGCGATACCCGCGGCGGCAGTCTGCCGCATGAAATTTTTGAGATTACCTCAGCAGTGGCAAAGGCTTTTCCGCTCCGTATCGGGATCCATTGCCACAACGACGCTGAAATGGCCGTGGCCAATTCCATCGAGTCCGTGCGCGGCGGCGCAATCCACGTGCAGGGCACAATCAACGGGTTCGGCGAACGCTGCGGCAACGCCAACCTCTGTTCAATCATTCCCTGCCTTGGAATCAAGATGGGACTGGATCTGGGAAAAATCAATTTCAAGGAGCTGGCCAATATTTCCCGTTTTGTGGACATGCTCCTGAACGTTGCGCATGACCGGCGCCTGCCTTACGTGGGGGAGAGCGCCTTCGCGCACAAGGCGGGAATGCACGTGAACGCCGTCGAGAAAAATCCCGCCAGCTTCGAACACATCGCCCCGGAACAGGTCGGCAATGAAAGAAGGATACTTGTTTCCGAACTGGCCGGAGGCAGCAACGTCCTGCTGAAGGCCGTCCAGATGGGGTTTGAAATGAGCCGCAGTTCTCCCCAGGTCAAAGAGGTGCTGAGCCACCTTGAGCAGTTGGAGCAAAAGGGGTATGAATTCGAGGGCGCGGACGCCTCCTTCAAGATCCTCATTCAGAAGGTGCTCAAGAAGCACAGGCCTTTCTTCGAATTGCTCGGGTTCCGGGTGGCCGTGGAAAAGCGCGGACCTGCGGAACCATGTTATTCCGAGGCGATCATCAAGGTCAAGATCGGCAACGCGGTGGAGCATTGCGTGGCCGAGGGCGATGGGCCGGTGAATGCGCTGGATGGCGCCCTGCGCCTTGCCCTGAAGAAATTTTATCCGGCGATAGACAAGGTGTCTTTGACCGATTATCATGTGCGCATCATTGATCCCGAGGAGGCCACCGCCGCGAAAACCAGGGTGCTTATCGAAGCCAGCGATGGGACGGATTCGTGGGGCACGGTCGGCGTTTCCGGAAACATCATCGAGGCTTCCTGGGAGGCGCTGGTGGACAGCGTCGAATACAAGCTTTTCAAGGATGAGGAGAATAAGAAGGCACAAAGGGGCAAAGGCCCAGAGGCACAAAGGAAAAAAACGGAAGCCGGAAGTTAGTACCTTGAACTTGTAGAACATCGAAGAAAAACAATAAAATAGGAACATTTACCACGGAGTACACGAAGGCACGGAGATAGACCAAGAGGAGATTTTTTCATCCCGATGAGAATCGGGATGAAAAAACGGTTAAGGTTGGAGGAGTATCGGGAGACGGACAAAAAACCTCTATTCCTGCTCCAATGAGAAGGTCTTGCTTTAAATCCGCTTTGCCGTTCAGGCAAAATGGATTTAAAGCAACCTCTTCCGCCAATCTCTGTGCCTCTGTGATCTCCGTGGTTAGGTTGCGGACTCTGCCCGCTTTGGTGTTATGTCTTAAATCCCATGTCCGAATTACCAAAAAATTATAATCCGGCAGAGGTCGAGGCGAAGTGGTATCAACTCTGGCTGGAACGGAAATGTTTTCATGCCGACCCAGCCGGGTGCGGCACGCCTTATACGATCATGATGCCGCCGCCCAACGTGACGGGCATTCTGCACATGGGGCACGCCCTGAACGTCACCATTCAGGATATTCTGGTCCGCTGGAAACGTATGCAGGGCTTCAATGCCCTCTGGGTGCCGGGCACGGATCATGCCGGTATTGCCACCCAGAACGTGGTTGAACGCACTCTGCGCAAGGAGGGCAAGAACAGGAACGATCTGGGCCGCGAGGCGTTTATCAAACGCGTCTGGGAATGGCGCGAGCAATACGGCAACACGATCATCCGGCAGTTGAAGAAACTTGGCATATCCTGCGACTGGAGCCGGCTGCGTTTTACCATGGATGAAGGTTTGAGCGATGCCGTCGCGGAGGTCTTTGTCAGGCTTTATGAGAAGAAGCTCATTTATCGCGGCAATTACATCATCAACTGGTGTCCGCGTTGCTGCACGGCGCTTTCCGACGAGGAAAGCATTCATGCCGAAACTCGCGGCAAATTGTATTTTGTCCGTTATCCGTTTGCATCCGACAGGAACAAGTCGCTTGTTGTCGCCACCACCAGGCCGGAAACATTGCTGGGCGACACGGCCGTGGCGGTCAATCCGCGCGATGAACGCTATAAGCTCCTCGTCGGACAGAAACTGATTTTGCCCGTGCTGGAGAGGAAAATACCGGTTATCGCCGATGATTTCGTTGACCCGGAGTTCGGCACCGGCGCGGTCAAGGTGACCCCGGCCCACGATCCCAATGATTTTGCCATGGGCAAAAGGCACAATCTTCAACCGATCAACGTGATGCATTCCGACGGAAAAATGAACGAGAACGCCGGCATGTATTCAGGCAAGGACCGTTTTGAATGCCGCAGGCAAATCGTTGATTTTCTGGAAAAGGGCGGCCTGTTGGAGAAAATTATTGACCACGCCCATGCGGTCGGCCGTTGCCAGCGCTGTGACACCGTGGTGGAGCCCCGCCTTTCGCTCCAATGGTTCGTGAAAATGAAACCTTTGGCGCAGCCGGCCATAGAGGCGGTCAGATCCGGTAAAATCAAATTTGTGCCGGACCGCTGGACAAAGGTTTACCTGGACTGGATGGAGAACATAAGAGATTGGTGCATCTCGCGCCAGATCTGGTGGGGCCACCGCATTCCGGTTTTTTACTGCGACGCTTGCGGAGAGGAATGGGCCTCCAAAACAGTTCCATTGGACTGCAGGAAGTGCGGCAGCGCAAAGATACGCCAGGATGAGGACGTGCTCGACACCTGGTTTTCCTCCTGGCTCTGGCCTTTCAGCACGCTTGACTGGCCGCGGGGCGGCGCGGATCTGAAGTTTTATTATCCCACCGACAGCCTGGTCACGGCCTCGGAGATAATATTTTTCTGGGTGGCCCGCATGATCATGGCCGGATTCGAGTTCATGGGCGACATTCCGTTCCGGACCGTTTACATCCACGGCACCGTGCGCGACAACACCGGCCGCAAGATGAGCAAGAGCCTCGGGAATTCCATTGATCCCCAGGATATCATCGGCAATTTCAGCGCGGATGCCCTGCGTTTCAGCCTGATCATGCTGACCGCAACCGGCCAGGACGTTTATTTGTCCGACGACAAGTTCGAGATAGGGCGCAATTTCCTGACGAAAATATGGAACGCGGCGCGGTTTATCCAGATGCAGACGCAACAGTCGGGTGGACGAGATTTATCTTCCTTCAGTCTGAATTCCGGCGTCTGTGGTCTGGGATCTGGTTTGTCCCCCGACGAGCAGTTCATCCTGGCCAGGCTCGATGAAACCATGGCGGCGTGCCGTGAAAATCTGGAACAATGCCGTTTCAACGATTACGCCAAATGCCTTTATGAATTTATCTGGCACCAGTTCTGTGACCGGCACATCGAATACGTCAAAATGCCGCTCAATTCCTCCGATCCGGAACGCCGGAAACAGGCCTTGCTGGTTTTGCATCATGTTTTCGAGAGCGTGTTGCGGCTTCTGCACCCGATCGCGCCGTTCGTCACCGAGGAATTATGGCATTGCATGGGATACGGCGCGGATGACAAGACCATTCAATATGCAAAATGGCCTGAGCCGCTTGGAATGGAAAACTTGCGGAAATGCGGCATCAGCGCCGAGGCGGTCGCCTACGTGGAAAACAAACATGAACTGATCCGGGCCTGCCGCAATTTGCGCGCCGACTGCGACATTCCCGCCTCAGCCGGGGTGAAATATGTGGTCCGCCCCGAAAATGACGTTGTTGCCGCAAAACTTGCCTCCGACCGCGAGTCCATTGCATTCTTCCTGCGGACCGAATCTTTTGATATTGACCTGAAGGCGGCGCCTAAAAAGGCGTTGAACGTGATTTGTCCACTCGGCACGATTTTCATGCCCATAGAAGGGCTGGTGGATATTTCCCGTGAAATCAAGAAACATAATGACCAGCTCGCCAAACTTTCCCGCGATCTGGCCGCGGTTGAAGCGAAGCTCGGCAACGCCGCCTTTGTCGGAAAAGCCCCGCCGGAAATAGTGGCCGTCCAGAAGGAGCGCCGTCAGCAAACTCTCGACCAGTGCGCCAAAATCAGGCACATCCTCGATCTGCTCGCGGAAGCCGATCATGCTTAGCGTCTCAAACCTCGGAAAATCTTACGGCGACCGTGTCCTGTTCAGCGATGTGTCGTTTCACGTCAATCGCGCGGACCGGATCGGGCTTGTCGGTCCCAACGGCGCCGGTAAATCAACTCTGTTCCGTCTTCTGTTGGGCGAGTTGGAGCCGGATGAAGGCAGTGTGGCTGTGCGCCGCGGCGCCGTGATGGGGTATCTGCCCCAGGAGATCGCGCCGAGCGGCGATGAAACCGTGCTGGAGCTGGCCACGGACGTCTCTCCGGAAATCGGGAGTTTGCGCGGAATATTGCGCCGCGAACCGGAAAATTCCGATGCCGCCCATAGCGCCCAGGCGCGGCTGGACGAATTGCGCCTCTACGAGCTTGAGGCAAAGGCGCGGCGGATCCTTGCCGGGCTTGCCTTTCGCCAATCCGATTTCGACCGTTCCGTGCGAGCGTTGAGCGGCGGCTGGATCATGCGCGCGCATCTGGCGCGCCTCCTGGTACAGGAGCCCGATCTGCTGATGCTGGATGAACCCACCAACCATCTGGACATCGAATCGCTCATCTGGTTCCAGGAATATTTGCGGAATTATCCCGGCGCCATACTGATGATTTCCCATGACCGCGAGTTCCTGAACCGGCTCATCGGGCAGGTCCTTGAAATTTCCAGGTCCCGCGTCAACCGTTACAACGGGAATTACGACGATTATTTGCGGGAACGCGAGGCCCGTCAGGAACAGCAAATGGCGGCCTATAAAAATCAGCAAAAAAAAATAGAGGCCCTCCAACTCTTTGCCGACCGTTTCCGCGCCAAGGCCACCAAGGCCGCGCAGGCCCAGAGCAAGTTGAAGCAGATCGAGCGCATGGAGAAAATCGAGGCGCCCGTGACCGCGCAAAAGACGATTTCCTTCCACTGGCCGCAGCCCGAGCGCACCGGCCAGCGGATCGTTACCCTTACCGACGTCCATCAGTCCTACGGCCGGACATTGGTCTATAGCGGACTCAACTACAGTGTGGAGCGCGCCCAGCGCATCGTGCTGGTCGGGCCCAACGGCGCCGGCAAATCAACCCTGCTGAAACTCCTGGCCGGAGTGATCCCGTTCCAGAAGGGCGCGCGCGAACTGGGACTGCGCGTGAAAGTGGGGTATTATGCCCAGCATCGCATTGAAATGCTCGATCCCGGCAGGACGGTTCTGGAGGAGGCGCTTGATTCAGGGATTCTGGCTGGCGAACAAGCGGTACGCAATGTGCTTGGTGCGTTCCTTTTTCACGGGGACGATGTGTTTAAACGCGTCAGCGTGTTGAGCGGCGGTGAAAAAAGCAGGCTGGCCCTGGTCAAACTAATGCTCAATCCCCCGAATTTTCTGCTCATGGATGAGCCGACCACCCATCTGGACATGTCCAGCATCGACGCCCTGATTGGCGCTCTCCGGCAATACGTGGGCACGCTCGTTTTTATAAGTCATGATGTCTATTTTATCCGCTTGATCGCCGACACGGTATTGCATATCAACGCCGGGAAATTGACTCCTTACGCCGGCGATTACCAGTATTACCTTGAGCGCTCCGGCGCTCTTTCCGCGCGCGATGAGATCGCCGTCGGCAATAAATTGAACGATGCCCGCGTGAGCGGCCCTGACGTCCCTTCACGCCGGGAACAGCGTCGCACGGAAGCTGAAGAACGCCGGCAGGCAGCGGCAGTTCGCAGAGAACATCAGAAAAAACTGGCCAGGCTGGAGGCGCAGGTTGAAAAGCTGGAGGACGAACAAAAGACGCTCGCAGCCAGACTGGAAGACCTGGCCATATATAATATCCCCGGCAAACCGGTTGAATTGAACCGGGAACTTGCCCGGGTCGTGGAATCCTTGAAAATTCTCTATGCCGATTGGGAAAAGTTGTCCGTCCCATGAGATCAGGAAGACTGAAGATACTCTTCCATATTTTGCAGCCCTTCCGGCGTGCCCATGTCAAGCAGGGGCGGGGGACATTTGAACGCCGAAAGTTTTCCGGTTGCGGCCAGGGCGGGGAAAACTTCGTTTTCAAGCGAGACCGGTTTGTTTGACGCGATGGGATCCATCAGGCGTCTCTCGAGCAGATAGACGCCTCCGTTCACCCATCCCGCGTTCCTTGATTTTTTTTCCTCAAATCCGATAATTTTACCCGTATCGTCAAAAACCACCGTGCCGTAGCGGCCGCTGTCCTCGATCGGCGCGACCGCTATTGTCGCCTGAATTCCTGTTTCGGCGCGGCTTTCATCCATTGCGTTGAAATTCAGGTTTGGCAGAAAGCTGTCGCCGTTAAGAACCCAGAACGAATTCTCTTCCAAAAATTGCACAGCGAATTTTACGGCGCCGCCGGTTCCGAGCGGTTCTGTTTCGATTACAACCCTGGTTTTGTCCTTGAAGGTCTGTCGCGCAACCCAGTCCTGTATTTTTCCGGACTGGTATCCGGCTGCCAGAATGACGGAATCAATGTCGTTGCGGAAGAGCCACTCGATCTGCCATGCCAGGAAACTTTTTCCGGCTACCGGTATGAGCGCTTTCGGCAAATCCGGGTAAAGATGGGAAATGCGCGTGCCGCGTCCACCCAGCAATATTATGGCCTGTTTCGTTTGCATTATTTCAACGTAACATATATTCAGCACCCGTGGCAAGAGAATGCGTCTGGATGTATCCCGCCGGCAATTCCATGACGTAACGCGCTTTATTTTTCGGAAAATATACGCTGAACGGCCTGAGATACGGCTTCAATTCGACGATCTTTTTGTCCGAGTTCAGGTAGACCACGTCAATCGGATAAAACACAAAAAACATGTGCAGCGCCACCTTCTTTTCCTTGTCGAACCTGAAGACCAGCGCCCGGTCGGCTTTTAGGGTAAACATCAGGCCCAATAACTTGCTGATAAAAGTATCGCAGAAAATGACATTCATTGTTTGCTATTCGACAAGCCGTTTTAGGGTTGCAATTGTTTGGGCGGCGACTTGTTGCATGGCAAACCGTTCCCTTGCAATTTGCAGCGCCTTTTGTCCGAAATCACGGCGCAGTTCATGGCTGCCGGAGAGTTTCAGTAATTTTGTCCTGAATTCCGTCATGTTTTCCGGGTCGAACAAAAAACCATTTTGTCCGTCAATGATCACTTCCTCGATGCTGCGCAAACGGGCCGCCAGGATCGGCAGGGCGCAGGCCATGTTGTGGATCAGCGTGCCGGTCATGGCAAAATGATCCGTATCGAGTCCGATGCGCATTGCCAGGCCGATGTCGCCGGCGTTGAGCGCAATGTTGACGTCTTCAGGTTTGGGAAGCCAGCCGGTAAGTTTTACGATGTTTTCAAGTTTTTTCTCCCTAACAAGTCTCTTCAGAAAAGGCATTTCCGGGCCGTCGCCTATGAGTAGGAAACGCAGCCTTGGACAGGCGTGCAAAAGTTCCGGCAATTCCTCTATGATTTGCGCGTTGCCCTTGTTAGGATGCAGAATGCCGTGATGGACCAGCACGAGGTCGTTTTCTGAAAATCCGAATTTTTGCTTGCAGGCCGGCTTGTCCATCGGATGGTATAAGGCGGTGTCGCACGGGTCGTACACAGGCATGATTGATTCTTCCGGGACACCCGTGCCTTTCAAATAATCGCGCGTGGCCTTTGCCCTGGTGAATATTAGCGGCAGTTTGCGCCAGGCGGCAAGGTCGGCGGCGTTGATCAGGTTTACAAACGGTTGCAGCGCCGGTTGCCGCTTGCCGTAGATGTTAAGGAAAAAATCGGTGACCGTGATGGCGATTTTTCCACGAAAAAAAATCCTTGCCAGCGGTACGCTCAAGGGGAGGGTTTCATCAATGTAAATGGCGTCTATTTTCTTGAGGCGGCAGTGAAGCGCAATCCAGGGGAGCAGAAAAAGCCAGAGGATTGTTTTTAGAATTTTGTCAGTGTTGTCCGCGCGTTTGACGGTTATGGGCAGCAGGTGGAGTTTTGCGTTTGTTTTTATGCTTTCCGGCACGGATTTGCTGGAAGTGAGGCCGTAATAATGCACCGTACAGGTTTGCGCAAGACCGGAGATGATTTCCGGCATGCAATGAAAAAGCTCGGTGTGTTCGGCCGGTCCGTAACGGAACAGAAACGCGATTTGGGATGTGCGCGCGGTGGTCATTTGTCTCTGAATATGATGCGGCTGCCTTCCGTGCTGAATTCAAACGGCACTTCCTTGAGCTGTTTCAATTGTCCGCGCACGGCAGGCTGTTTTTTCGGTGGGGTGAACAAAAGGATGAAACCGGCGCCGCCGGCGCCGAGCAGTTTGCCCCCCAGCGCTCCTGCGGCGCGTGCCGCCCCGTAAGCCTGGTCAACCGCATCGTTGCTGATGCCGTCAGCCAGGCCTTTTTTCAATTTCCATGCCTCGTCGAGCAGTTTTCCGAATTCAGTCAGATCCTGTCCGTTTTCAAGGATTTTTTTTCCATGCGCGGCCATTTCCGCCATTCGTTCCAGCGCGGAAATGTTGGACTGTGTGCGCTTTTTCTGGTCCTGCATGATCTCTCCGGAAGTGCGCTCCATGCCCATGAAAAAAAGCTGAAGGTTGTTTTTCAGCGCGGTCATCTTTCCATCCGGCAAGGCAATGCGGTTGACTTCCGTCCCGGAGGCGTGATAGTTGATGAACAATGGGCCGCCGAATGCCGCGGCATACTGGTCCTGGTGTCCGCCTGCGTCGCCGACTTTTTCGCGTTCGATGACAATGGCTTCCCTGGCGAGTTGCATCGGATCGGTCTTTTCCCCGCGCATGGCGTGCAGGGCGTTCAAAAGTCCTACCGTGAAAGAAGATGAAGTGCCCAGACCGGTGCGTCCGGGCAGGTCGGAAACGTGCGACATTTCAAGTCCCTGGCGGTTCGGCAGATGGCGCAGGCACTCGCGGATGAGCGGGTGTTTAAATTCGGCGGCCTCCATTACGGTCTCGGTTTTGGCGTAACTGGCGCGATACTTGAAATTGAAAAACTGTGAAAGGTAATGGAGCGATATGTAACAATATTTGTCTATTGTGGCGGAAAGGGTCGCGCCCCGATGTTCCCTGAAAAATTCCGGAAAATCTGACCCGCCTCCGAAAAAACTTACGCGGAATGGAGTGCGTGAAATAATCATGGCTGATTCAGTTTTATCCTTCCGGTCAAAACGTCCTCCACAAACTTTTCCACGGCTTCGCGCGTGGAGGGGATGGGCATGATTTTTTGTATTTTGGAAATGTTTACCTCGTAATGTTCCGGCTGCCTGTCGAGCGGCGCGCCTTCAAGCGGCTGACCGGGGATCAGTCCTGAAATTTCGCGCAGACTGACCGTGTCGGCTCCCGTCAGGTTGAAGGTAGCGCCTGCCTGTCCTGATTCGACCAGGTCGAAAAGAATCGCGGCCATGGCGGTTGCGTCAAGATACTGATAACGCGAATCCGGGTGTACGCGTATTTTTTGCTTCATCAACATGTCGTAGATAGAATTTTTTTTCAATCCGGGGCCGACGAAGCCGCCGAGCCGCAGGATCAGCCATTGGCCGGCGTAAAATTTAACCAGATTCTCGGCCAGGTATTTATGGAAGCCGTAGGCGCTTAAGTTTGAAGTGACGATCGGCGCGTCCTCGTGGTTGTGTTCCGGGTTTGCCTTGTCGGAATAAACGTCAATGGATGAAAGGTAAACATGGAGTTTTGGCTGGAAATCGCGCAGAGAACACAGCACGGAGCGTACGGAGAGATCGAAATCCGCCACGGGATCCCTGTCGGCCAGATATTTTTTAGAGTTTCCGTTCGCATTGACCAGCAGGTCGCAATCTGAACCTGTCAGCGTCTGATATTCGGCGCGACCGACGCGCGCGGTTTCCCAACCGCGTTTTTCCGCTTCGGCCGCAATGGCCGAACCGAGGAACCCATTTCCGCCCAATATAATTGCCTTTTTCATCTTTTTGGGGTCAAACCTAACTTTAATACTTAGCAAATTAAGTATTAAAGTTAGGTTTGACCCTGATTTGTCAGAGACGCACGTTTCCATTGTCGCGGTTGGCAATGAACCAGGCCACGGTTTTTTTAAGGCCTTCCTCCAGCGGGGTGGGGCAGTTCAGGCCAAGTTCGTGCAAACGGGTTGCATCGAAGATCTTTTCAAGCTGACCATCCGGCTGGGTGGCGTCCCATTTCACCTCACCGGAATAACCGACCGCATTTTTTACGGCATTGATGAGTTCGCGGATCGTGACGCCACTTCCGCTTGAAATGTTTACCGGATCGCTGCTGTCGTATTTTTCCAGAAACCACGGGATTACCGCGGCCACATCTCCGGCATAGACAAAGTCCCGCACTGGACGGCCGGTGCCGAACGCGGTGATGAAAGGCTGTTGTTTTTCACTGGCTTCCAGGCATTTGCGGATCAGGGCCGGTATGGCGTGCGCCTGAGAGAGGTTGAAATTATCCCATTCGCCGTAAACGTTGCCGGGAACCAGGATGATGGAATTGAAGTTATGCTGTTGCCGGTAGGTCCAGGACTGTACGAGCAGCATTTTTTTTGCCATGGAATACCCAGCGCTTTCTTGTTGGGGGAAACCGTTCCACATCTGCGCCTCGTCGATCGGGGAGGCGGCTTTGGCAGGATATGCGCAGCCGCCCATGAGCGAGAGGAATTTTTTAACGCCGCAGGCGAAGGATGCCTGAAAAACGTGGGTGTTGATGACCATGTTTTCGTAATAATAGTCGGCCTGCTTCAGGCGGTTGTCGAGTATGCCTCCTGATTTAGCTGCAAGATGCACCACGCAATCCGGCCTTACCTCGTCGAGCATGCGTTCCGGGACACCCGGCTTTAACAGGTCGTAGTCCTTGCGCCCCACAGCCGCTATTTCCGCGTCAAAATTTTCCTTCAGCGCCGGAACGATGTGATGGCCCAGAAATCCCGTGGCGCCGGTGACAAGAATGCGTTTGAAAATATTAGACATTGCCGAATTGGTTCCGCCTGATTATCTGAAATCCCTTGATTAATTCGGCGATGCCCAGTTGCAGCGACACTTGCGGTTTATAGCCGGTTTTCTCGATTTTTTCGTTGCTGACTATGTAATTGCGCTGGTCCGGGTCCTTGCCGACTTTTGCCTCGAGGATCGAAAATCTTGGAACCTGTTTCCGGATTTCCAGGCAAAGTTCCATTTTTGAAAGATTGGCGTCGCTCAGTCCAACGTTATAGGCACTGTTTTGCATTTTTTCAAAATTATCCATGGCATGTACAAAGGCCCTGGCAATGTCGCGCACGTGAATGTAGTTGCGCTTAAAATGGGCCTCGAAAAGCACGATAAAGCCGTCCGTAACCGCCCTGTAGGTAAAATCATTAACCAGCAGATCCAGACGCATGCGGGGGCTCATGCCGAACGCCGTGGCCAGGCGCAACGAAATGCCGTGGCCTGAATCAAGCAATAATTTTTCGGCGTCCACTTTCAGGCGTCCGTAAAGGCTGATCGGATTAAGGGGCGATTCCTCCGTGCATAATACTCCGGTTTGTCCGATTCCGTAGCCGCTGTTGGTGATCGGCATTACGAACTGCTGTTCGCGGCTGCTCATGGAAAGAAGCAACCTGATGGCCTCCAAATTGACGGTTCTGGCCTCGTCGGGTTTGTTGTCGCAGGCCGGGGCTCCGACAATGCAGGCCAGAGGAAAGATCACATCGCATCCGGCCAGAAGTTTTTTGACGAGATCCTTGTCGCGCGTGTCGCCGCGCACTATCGTCAGGCGTTCGTCAATGCAGCAGTCCGTCAGGGAGGTCTGGCCGTATAGAAAATTATCCAGCGCCGTGACGTGATGGCCCAGGCGCAGGAGGTGCGGAACGAGGATCGAACCGATGTAACCGGCCGCGCCGGTCACCAGTATTTTTTTTGTTGTATTTTGTGCGCTCATGGGGAATATTCGTAGTATTAATGAGTTGAGTTGTCAATAGAAAGGAATGGAAATAAAAATGATCAAGGCAAAGATAGTCGGGGCGGGCGGTTACGGCGGTGTTGGAATAATTGAGCTGCTGCTGGGACACAAGCGGGCAAGAATTTCGGCGCTTGTGGACGTCAATGATGTGGGTGCGCCGATCAGCAAGTTGTATCCGCATCTGGCCGGCTTTTGCGATATGCCTATTCTTTCCCTCGCCGACCCGAAGGCGCAGCGGCCTGCGGACGTGGTGTTTTTTTCCACGCCCGACGGGGTGGGGATGAAGGCTGCGGAAGATGAATTAAAAAAGGGGGCAAAGGTCATTGATTACAGCGGCGATTTTCGTTTCAACACGGCGGAGGCCTATGCTGATTATGCCACGCGCATAGGACGGGAGCCGAAGCATGCCGCTCCGCATCTGTTGGAGGACGCCGTTTATGGTCTCCCTGAACTGCACCGGAGCGAATTGAACGGCAAAACTAAAATCGTGGGCAATCCGGGATGTTTTGCGGTAAGTTGCATCCTCGGTCTGGCGCCGGCCGTCAAGTCGCGCATAGTCGAACTTGACAGCATTATTTGCGACTGCAAGACAGGGGTTTCCGGCGCAGGGAAAAAACCGAACGCCGGGTTTCATTATCCGGCCAGATATGACCACATGAACGCCTACAAACTGGCCGGACACCAGCACGTGTGCGAGGTCGAGCGGGAATTTTCCATTTTGGCCGGGCAAAAAGTCAGGATTACCTTTACCTCCCAGGTGGTGCCGGTCTGCCGGGGCATCATGTCCACGCTTTACGCCGACTTGAAAAAAAGCATGACCTGCGAGGCGATTCAAAAAATTTACAAGGATTTTTACAAGGCCAGTTGTTTTGTGCAGGTCTACAACCGCGATTCGGGGATCGGCAGCATGCATGTGCGCGGGACAAATTTCTGCAAGCTGATCGTGGACGTTGATGAGAGGACGAACCGTTTGCGCATCGTCTCGCACATAGACAACCTGCTCAAGGGCCAGGCCGGTTCGGCGCTGCAGAACATGAACCTGCTTTTCAAGCTGCCGGAAAACGAGGGGCTGTGCCAGGCCCCGAAATACCCGTGATGGGGAATTTATATGGGTTCGATGCCGTAAAAACGCTCAAAAACACTTTATATTTTCTTCCAAAAAAAAGCTTGCATATTTTTCGGCTTCGCGTATTCTTGAAACAGTTTCATAAAAAAGGAAAATGTTCCAGTGGCAAGCATATACAAGGTGGCCAAAACGGCAGAAGTGTCCCCGGCGACGGTTTCGCGGGTGTTCAGCCGCAAGGCGCGCGTCTCGGAATCGGTTGCCAGGCGAGTGCGGACCGTGGCCGAAAAGTTGAACTATGCGCCCAGAGTGACTGCCCGGAAAGACAATATTGCGCTTATCGTGGAAGGCGCCGAGGGGATAAGGCTTGATAATTATGAAACCCAATTGATTGAGGCCGTTTGCCGTAACTTGATCGCCCAGAAATACAGATTTGAGATCATACCGGCGGATGAAATAGATCTTTTGTTTGATTTGTTCATAAAGGGGGCTGTTTGTATTTTATACAGAGAAAAGAGTCTTGAAATGGCAAGACAAATCCAGCGTGTCCCCCTGGTGATGGTCAATTGCCCGGTTGAAAATTTTCACTCCGTATATTCGGACCATTGCCAGGGCATTGAACTGGGCATGAATCATCTTGCTGAGCGCGGACATCGAAGGATCGGTTTGATTCTGGGATCGCTTTCCGGGTGGGGCGGTCAGGAACGCCTGAAAGGATATTGGGCCAGCGTGAAGCGTCTGGGGCTGGAAAATGACGAACGTCTGGTTCATTCGCGGTTTGCGAGAAACCTGTTTGAGGCGGTGGCCGGGGTGGTAAAGGCGGCGCCGACCGCCCTGATTGTCGGCGGTGAAGATGCCGCCCTGCCGGTAATGTCGGCCTTGCATCTGCTGGGTAAAAAAGTTCCGGAGGACGTGTCAATCGTTTCTTTTGAGAGCACGGTAATTTCCCAATACCTGACGCCGATGCATACGACCATTTCCCAGCCGTTCGAGGAAATAGGCGCTCTCAGCGTAAAAACCATAATTGACCTGGCGGAACATCAGCCGCGCCGACCGGTAAGGATCGCGGTGCCGAACGTTTTGATCGAACGCGAATCTGTAAAAAGCATAGGAAATTCAAAGTTCATGTAGGGCGCGAGCTTGCTCGCCGCCGGTTTGCATCGGATTCGGACAACAGTTACGGCTTTGCCGCCTAATTCAATGAAGAAAAACGAGACAATGGACACATTCATGTTGGGCTGCAATTACTGGGCCTCCCACGCCGGCACGACCATGTGGACGGACTGGCGGCCGGATGTGGTTGAAAAAGACCTGAAACAACTCTCCGGGGCTGGTCTGAAAATTCTGCGGGTCTTTCCATTGTGGCCCGTGTTTCAGCCGCTTGCGGAATTGAAAACCGGCGGCGGAAATCATGAAGAATACCGGCTTGGCGAATCGCCCTTGCCGGCTACCGAGGCCGGATTTGCCGGCGTGTCCGAGGAAGCCATGGATAAGTTCAAACAGTTTGCCGATCTGGCGGAAAAACACGGCTTAAAACTGATTGTGAGTCTGATCACCGGCTGGATGAGCGGCCGATTGTTTGTTCCTCCTGCCCTTGAAGGCAAACACGCGCTGACCGATCCGGCGGTAATTTTATGGCAGGTCCGTTTTGTCAGGTATTTTGTGAAAACCATGCGCGGCCATCAGGCTATTTCTGCGTGGGGATTGGGCAATGAATGCAACTGCATGGGCCGCGTCAAAAGCAGGGAGGAGGCGTGGCTGTGGACTTATGCGATTTCCCAGGCGATCAGGTCCGAAGACGCCGGCCGGCCGGTCATATCCGACTTGCACGGAATCAAACCGGCGGTCAAGCATCGTGAAGTCAATTGGACGATTCAAGATCAGGCCGAATTGACGGATGTTCTGACCACGCATCCGTATCCGCCTTTTACGCCTTATTGCGGACTTGAGCCGATCAATACCATGCGCCCGTCTCTGCATGCCACGGCTGAGTCGCGCATGTATGGTGATATCGGCAAAAAGCCGTGTTTTGCCGAGGAACTTGGCACGTTGGGGCCGTTCTTCGCCGGGGAAAAAACGGCGGCCGAATATGTTCGCGCGGAATTGTTTTCATTGTGGGCCAATGACTGCGGCGGGATGCTCTGGTGGGGCGCGTTTAACCAGAATCACCTGGAACATGCGCCTTATGACTGGACTGCCGTGGAACGCGAACTGGGGTTAATTCGCAATGATCGAACGCCAAAGCCGGTATTGGGTGAAATCGGAAAATTCGGAAATTTTATCCGCGATTTTCCCATAAAAAAGCTGCCACCGCGCACCATCGAGGCGGCCTGCATCCTGACGCATGGGCAGGATTCCTGGGGTGTGGCCTACAGCAGCTTTATCCTGGCCAAGCAGGCCGGATTTGATCTGATGTTCTGTCAGGCTGATGAAAATCTACCTGACAAGGATTTGTATTTGTTGCCGAGCCTGACGGGCGCGCAATCGTTCAGCCGGCGGTTCTGGTTGAAACTGCTTGAACGCGTCAAAGCCGGGGCCACGCTTTATGTTTCGTTCGATAATGCCATTTTGTCCTCATTCAAGGAGGTTTTCGGTCTTGAAATTCAGACGAGGGAAAAGAGATCTGACAAAATGTCTATTGAGGAGCTGACCGGGATGGCCGGGACGATCAGCATCCCCGCGGAATACAGATTGAATCTTCTGCCTGTCAACGCCGAAATACTCGGCAAGGAACCTGACGGCAATCCGGCATTTATCAGGACAAAGTACGGGAAGGGCGGGATATATTTATTGACCGCTTCGCTTGAAATGAATTTATGCAATGAACCCGGCGCCTTTCATGCAGAAAATGCCCAGCCTTTCCGGAAAATATATCGCTACGTCGCGGAGAAGATTATCGCCAAAACAAGGATTCTCAAGAAAGATTGTCCGCAATTGGGAATCACTGAGCATGCGTTGGATGGCGGCAAACGCGTGGCAATTTTGATCAATTACAGTCCGGAGCCTCTGAATGCCGCAGTTAATATCGTGTCCGGATGGGGGATAGACAAAATATTGCATGGCGCGAAACCTGAAAAAGGCATTATCGCCCTGCCGCAAAATGATGCGGCGGTTTGGTTGATTTCAAAGAAAAAAAACAATGACATCGCGTGAAAGATTGTTGGCTGTTCTGCATCATGAAATGCCGGATTGTGTGCCGTGCTGTCCGGATATTTCCAACATGGTGCCATGCCGATTGACCGGCAAACCGTTCTGGGATATCTACGTTTATCAGAATCCGCCTTTATGGAAAGCGCACGTTGATGCCTTGAAACATTTTGACATTGACGGCGGGTTTGAAGTCTATTCGTGGGGTGATCTGTTCGGCGATCAGTCGGAAGAGGAGCGGCGGATTGTATCTCGGAACCGGGACGGCAGTTTTGTGACACAGACATATTGCCGACCAACCGGACATTGTTTTACCGCCACGCATTACGTGGTAACGAACGGAACGCCCGGAGTGAGCTCCGCTGATCCCTACACCAACTGGGACACAGCAGGCACAAACATCATTGATGTGGTCAATGCCGCGATGACCAACGCTGTGCCGCGGGTGGTCTGGGTCTCTAACGGTGTGTATGTACTATTATGTCCAATGGCATGCGTTGCGCAGGCTTGCCCCGTTGTTTGAGTCCGACGGAGAAGGTTCCGGACGTAAATGGTCATTTCCCATCGTAATCGAGACATTGAAGGCGATTCAGATCATGGAC
>Ga0209749_1001010_pt1 | contig 29281 bp, 18 predicted proteins | sample EPASupsiteSAE347_FD_187267 | JGI IMG/M metagenome (GOLD analysis project Ga0209749, IMG submission 187267) | Bioremediated contaminated groundwater from EPA Superfund site, New Mexico - Sample SAE3-47 (SPAdes) (version 2) | ecosystem: Environmental > Aquatic > Deep subsurface > Groundwater >...
TTCATGACCGGATCCCACAAGTCCAAACCCACGCAAAACACCGCTAATTGATTCCCTCCCATAAAGACTGTTCTCCATGGATAATACCGATGATAAATCTCACTGCCATTACTGCGATAGCCGCCATACCATCCAAGCCCCAACATGGCGCCCGGACAACTGAAATCGGTTACCAGGTGCGCTATTGACGGACGATAATAGGGATTATTCCATTGTATTGTCTGCATCATTTTCCAGTTATCACAACTTTGGAAACCATAACTGTTAATTGCTGTGTCACTGCCCTCATACCCGATTTTGGCATTCGGAACCACCGGCTTGATGGTGTCTTCAGCAAACTTGAACATGCCGGCCCAGACACTCTCCATGCACATGCGAAAATCCGCCCACAACGGTCCAAGCTCCGGCTTGGTCTTGACCTCTTCCAGCGTTACCGGCTGAACCTGCGCAAACGAGGCATATGCGCTTCCATATTCCTTGTTGAGTTTGTCTATTGACCCGTATTGGGTTTGCAAATAGGCATGAAATTGCGGAACGCAGTTGGAGCAAAAACACAATTCATAACGGCCGTTAACAAATCTGTCTTCATCCCCCATTGAAAATTCGCGGACGGACAATGGTTTCACCACCACGGCCATATTGGTCAATTGGGCCGCTTCCCAGCGCAGGTAAGCCGGGTCATTCAAGCAGGGCATTCTGACGTGATCATCCCTGGCGCGCGCCGGAACGTCCGGTTCGCCGGATGTTTTCTTGTCATGAAACCGCGCGGTATAAGGAATTAAATACAAGTTGTTCTCCGCGCCGGTTTCATACTCCCGTCTTGTTTTTTCTGTGACTTCGCAGGAAGCGCAGCTGTTCCAGAGCGTGAAGGAATCAAACCCGGCTTTATTTGCCACGGAATAGAAGATATTCTCCAGATATCCGCGAGGTTGGATAAACCACCCGAACAAGCGAATATCATTTTGGGGGTAGTTGTTCCAATATGAGAAGCGTTGTTTCTTTTTGTCCACAATATCGTTCGTTTTGTCGTCAATCAGCTCCACGCATGCATACTGCATGATTGACCGCGGCATGGTTGCCGGCAGTTCAAACCCGGCCGTCTGCCGGCCCCTGGCCGGAACCGCGCCGACCGCAATATCCGCTTTGGCCGTGATCCTATCCAGGGTATCCCTCTGCCGCGCGATAACGCGCACATTGACCGCCTCATCAATCTCATTGACAATCGTTATCGTACCTTTCGCCGGTTCCCGCACCCCGTACGATTGTGCGCTTAATTCAATCTTATCAATGCGCACTCCGGATTCCAGGTCCAAGCACATTGAGCCGCAATCTATGACTTTGCCTTTCCTTTTAATAAACACGTCCGCAAAATAGCGCCCGGCCGGCAGGGCGGCAAACTGCATGGAGACCGTGTTGGTCCCAACCTGCAGTCCCACCCGTTCTTTCCTGTTCGCAATAATATCCCCATCCTCGCTCCGGACCACGCATTCGCAATCAGCGGATATTTTCAGCAGACTGTTGACCGTAAAATCCAGTAAGAGTCCGGCCGACCGCGATTGGCGGATGTAATCCCGGCCGGATATTTGCGCGACCGGTGTTTTATTGCCGGCATACAGAAGCAGACGGCAGATATAGGCCAGATAATAGTCATACTCTATCTGCCGCGAATCCCAGGACGGGGCGGGCGTAAGTCCCTGGCCGCCAGCGGCGTTACAACCGCGCAATGAATATATTTTCCCCTTGCCGAACTGCGCGGTCTCAACGATTTTTTCCGTTGCTACGGTCATGGTCGGATAGTTTGAAATCGCCGGCAAGGCCTTATACGGCAACAGGCAGGGCATATCCATTTTGATTTTCCCCGCATTGGCCCGGGTCCAGTATTCATCGCCGCCATTGATATTGCCCACCAATGACGTCCCGGTCTTGACCTGTTTCAGGATAAGGTATTTTATTCGCTTGGGCAATGACGCCCAGTTGATGTTGGCCAGAACGATAACATCATATTCGCCGCCCAGTGTTTCTTCCATATCGGCAATCATCTTGTCGCGGCTAAAGGGCAGGAGCGTGGATGACCGTTCCCCCCAGAACATTGAAGGCGATTCCGTTGTTAACACAGTGTAATTTAAGTCCATCCTCTGCGCCAATTCAATCACCTCGCGCATCCCCCCGCGGTAGGTAATGAACAAAGCCTTGACCGCGCCCCGGCTGTTGGGCTTGAACCATTCGCTATGCGGGGTTACGACTTCACTTGTGGGAAAAAGCCACCGCGCATAATCATAGGGCGCGCCCAGCGCATTAGCGCTCAACAACATGCCGACAAACAACGCCTGGATAATTTTCATTTTTTCATTCCTCCCTTATGTTCTGATTCCACTACCAATGCCGGGTTGAATTTGAATCTGGAAATGAGCTCATCCCGGCTCAAAGCCTCAATATGTCCATCCATGAAGCAGAGGTTGGCGCGTTTCTCATGCCGGCAGTCTATTTTGGCATAATCGGCATACGCAAAGCCCCAGGACGTCTGCTGTCCTTCCGCATTGATTGAGTCGGCGAATAAGATAACGTTTGACGCAACTCCGTCATGGCCATCTATCTTTTTCTGATAGGTTTCCGAGTTTCGGCAATCGCTGGCGTACACGTTGCCATGAGCATACTGTGCCGGCGTGTATTGAAACGGCGCGCAGGCCGGGCAACAGGCAAAAGATCCATCCAGTATTTTAGACTTTACCACCAGCGCTTTATCCCACGACCCGGTTGGATTATTGTTCGGCGGCAGGAAGCCATTATTATCCGCGATATAAATCATGGTGGCCAGATGACAATTGCGCAGGTTAGATGCGCAAAGGGCTTGCAAAGCCTTGTTCCTGAGCATTGGCAATGCGCCGGCAAATGTCAACCCCAGCATAACGACGACCGCCAGCGCCGCCATCAGTTCAACCAGCGTAAATCCGCCCGACCCGCGCGATTTGTTCATCGTTAGACCTCTCTTCATGGTTCCGCAAACAAGGTTTGCATTAAATATTCATCAAACACGTTATCCAGCCATTCCTTTTGGAAAACACCTTTGGCATCAAGTTCTTTTGCGGCGATCGTTTTAATCCTGTTGGTCTGTTCTTCCGACAGATTATATTTGCCGCACAATGATTGGATTTGCCGATTGCATAAGGGCTCATAGCGCTGCCGGCACTCCTGTTTCAATAATTCCAACGATTGTTTCCCTTCGTATAATTTGTAGAGGACCGGCAAAAGACCGCTCGCTTCCGGATTGTTGGTAAAACACACCGAAGTTACCGTTGTTATATTGGTAATCCCCTTTGTCATAATCATGCCGGTGATTGCGCCCAGTCTTGTCATGGGCGAGGTTTTATTCACGATCGCGTTTGATATCTGCGCGGCTTTAAGTCCGGAACCAACCGCCTGGTCAAACTGTCCGTCAAGAACCTGGGAAGCCGTGACAAGCAATAAACACCGCAGTTTGATTTCGGGGCGGTCCGTCTTTTCCATGACATGCTTCAACGCCTCTATCGCCCTGGCATACGTGTTTTCTCCCGTATCGCATACGGAGGCCTTGCAAAATAAATTAAAAGCTTCCTGATATTCTCCGGAACCGTTTGAAGCCGGCGGCAACGCCGGCGGCGCAATCCGCCCGGAATCAGCCGCTAGCGCGCATGGAATCATGCCTGTCAGCCCGGCAATAATGACCGCCATCAGTAATATTTTATAGTGTAGATTTTCCATTCGCCAGACTCCTTTGTTTATATTCTCCAACCGAACAACGAAGCCGCTGTTTGGCAGTAAAACCGGCTTCGAACATCCGGCGGAATATGCAGGGCATCCATAATAAACTCGCTGGCCGGCACCCAGATATCGGGTTCAGGATTGTCGGTCCCAAACAGCAGTTTTTCGGCAAACCACTTCAGCGCCGGATTCTCTTCCGGATCATCCCAGCAAGAACCGGCCAGAGGCGGCATGAGCGCGGCGATAATCGCGCGCACGTGGCGCTTTCCGCCGCTCCCGCCGCTGAAGTCAAAATATAGATTGGGATAACATTCCATAACGCTCAAAGCTTCCTGGCAATGCGGCTTGCCGAGATGAGCGCCGATCATCTTCAATTGCGGGAAGGCGCGCGCCACCCGGTCCAAAAGGTAGGGGCGCATGTTTTCAGAGTCAATCCTGTCGCGGCCGTCGCTGTCCGCGGTAATAACCGATAACCATCCGGTGTGGAAAAGAATCGGCATTTTTAATTTCTCAGCCCGGTCATATAACGGCCAGTAGATATCATGGTTATACGGGTAGGAATTGTCTTCAAATTTCAGGCCGATAAATCCCTGTTCCTTGAAACGGTCAACGGCTTCCGGTTGATCAATCTGGTTCGCAACCAGATTGACGGCCGCAAACGGGACAATCATGTCAGGATATTGCCGCATGATGGCCGGATAATCACGGTTGACGCAATAACCCTGGGTCCGCCACCGTTCATGCACGCTGAGACAGACGGCTTTTTGCACATTCCATTTGCGCCAATTGGCCAGCCGGGCGGGCAGGTCATCGGTCAGCCGGAGGTGCGTATGGATGTTGATGATTGGACCTGAATACACCGGATTCCTCCCTTCGTAAAACTAGAACCTATCTCAAAATTGGCATTTTTTCCCGATATTCGTGCGGGGTACAGCCGTAAAACTTCGCAAACAGGCGGTCAAAATGGCTTGTATCCACAAACCCCCAGAAAAGGGCAATGCTCTTGATGGAATCATCTGTCCGCCGCAAAGAGGAAGCGGATGAATTAAGCCGATAACGCAGGGCAAAATCGGCGAAAGGCAATCCCATCAGCCGGCGGAACATCACGCTGAAGGTGTTGCGCCGCATGCCGCACATTTTCGCGGCGTCCGCGGTGGTCATCAGCCCGCGCCTTTCAAAAAAACGTTTCAATACCTGATTGAGAGGTTCAGCGGATCCGGCCGGCAGTTTCACTTTATCCCGCATTTTATAATCATGGGCCATCAATAGAATCGCCTCCATGACGTAAAGCCGCATCCATAAATTCCTCTGGGCTCCGGCCGTTTCCAGACACTTTTTCATTTTGGCGCCGACTTCAAGCATGGCGCCGCGCGTGGTTTCATTTGTTTGCGGACGCTGTTTCGGGGGGACGGTAAAAGGCGCCAGCCAGTCGAACTCCGGCGCCTCATCAAAATGCAGGCATGCCAGCGCCGGCGGCCAGATGATAATGTTGATATCCTCGTTGGGTTGGCCGCCGGCCGCCCGGCCATGCGGTTCCCACATGCCGCAAAACCATACATTTCCGGCCGAGAGATGAATCGTTGAGTCCGGAAAGATAAAATCCTTCTTTCCTCTCGTCACGATGCCGAACTCCAAGCCATAATGCATGTCAAATTGATAAACTGTTCCTGCCTTATGCCGGCCAATGGCGCCGACAAAAGGAGTTTTATCCGACAAATTATAATAGCTCGCTTTTGCCTGCGATAAATCAAAATGTTCTTTATTGGTCATGGCCTTCAGGCGCGGTTCTGCACAAGGATCCTGTTTTTTTTATACGAGGATACAGTAACTTTCTGTTGAAAGTTAATCAATAATAAAAGAGAATGCCTATTGTTAAGACATTAAAACATAATATTTAGAGGAGGCATGCCATGGAAAAGCTGGCGATTAACGGCGGAAACAAAATCAGGAACAAACCATTCCCACCGCGCGCGCCGTTCGGGAAAGAAGAAATTAAAAACGTAATCATGGCGCTCAATTCGCAAAACCTGATGGAACATAATGGCACGTTAGGGAAACGCTTTGAACGCGAGTTTGCCGCCTACTACGGCGTTAAGCACGCCATCATGGTCAGTTCGGGGACCGCGGCCCTGCATACGGCCGTGGCGGCCCTGGATTTAGAGCCGGGTCGGGAAATCATCACCGCGCCGGTAACGGACCTGGGGACGGTCATCGGGATCATCTATCAGGGCTGTATCCCGGTGTTCGCGGACTGGCGCCCAGGCACAATTAATATGGATCCGGTGGAAATTGAGAAAAAAATCAACGCTAAAACCGGCGCCGTGCTTGTTGTTCACCTGGCCGGCCAGCCCTGCGACATGGATGCGATCAAGGATATTTGCCGGCGGCATCGCCTGCCGCTGATCGAGGATTGCGCCCAGGCCTATCTGGCGGAATACGGCGGGAAAATGGTCGGGACGAGCGGTCAAATCGGCTGTTTTTCGATGCAACAGAGCAAACACTTGACGGCCGGCGAGGGCGGGATCGTTATCACCAATAGTGATGCTCTGGCGAAACGCATGTCACTTTTTCGCGATAAAGGCTGGGAACGCTGGCGCAGGGGACCCAGCAGAAAATATACAGGTCTGGGCGTCAACTACCGCGTCACTGAATTAACAGGCGCTCTGGCCTTGGCGCAGTTAAAAAAAGTGAGGGGCGTGGTGAATTCCCGGCGCAAGCTTGCGGATTATCTGACCAGTCTTATCAAGGATATTCCCGGCATTGTCATTCCGGAAACGCCGGCCAAAGCGCGCAGTTCGTACTGGCTTTATCCTTTGTTTATTACCGGATGTGATATGTGGAAATTTGCCAAGGCCATGACCGCTGAGGGTGTGCCGGTTTGGGCGGGATATACGGGCAAGCCCATCTATCTTTGTTCCGAAGTGTTCACGAAAAAGCGGACGTTCGGCAAATCCGGTTATCCGTTCACATCTTCCTATTACGGCAAGACGATTGAATATTGCCCGGGCTTGTGTCCGGTGGCGGAAAACGCCCTCAACCAACTGGTCATGGTTTCCATTCTGGAAAACTGGGAGCGGAAAGACATGGAAGATATTGCCGCCGCCATCCGGAAAGTGGCGGGCGCGTTGTGCGGGAAGGGATGAAATTATTATCCAAACTAACGCGAAAAAAGGAACATAAAAAACATGCGCAATAAGAGCGGCAACCACCATAAAAATTCAACAGAAAATCAAGCGGCCGTCGTTTTTGACGCCGCAATTTCGCTACGGCGTTCGGACAATCCCCGCCTGCGCTACAAGTCGGGCGACATGCTTTACGAAGAGCAATTCCAGGACGGGACCTTGACCGGGAGGTACTGGTCCGCAAGCAGGAATATCCGGGAGGGGAATCAAGCGCCGGCTTTTCATTTCAACGTGCCCGCCCAATCCTTCAACCTGTGCATTGACGGGCAATCCCTGCATCACGGCTGGAAATTTGACGGCGCGAAAACATGGGATGATGCGCAAGGACAGCGCGGCCTGATTGAACTGGTCCATTCCGTCAGACCGGTACGGGTAAAGATCCATTCCTTCCTTGACGGAACGCCGTTCATGGTCCGTCACCTTGAAATTACAAACACGGGAAAAACGCCGGCGGCGATTTCTTCAATGGACGTGTTTGCGGGAGTCCTGGAATACGGCAGCGAAGTGTTTCGCGAGCCGGATTTCTACCAAACGCCTTATTCCCTCGGCCGTTATGCGGGCAATAACTGGAGTAAGGAAGGCATGTTTTTCTGGGACACCCTCAAAAACGGCGCGACAACGCATCTTGAACCGTCCGGCCCGCTGGGAACTTCCGGATATCAGTGCCCCTATTTCCTTATCCGGAGCGAAAATAACCCCGAATATTTTGTCTTTTATCTCGCATGGTCCGGCCCGTGGCAGGCCCATGTTCTTTGCGATACCACTTTGCACCAGATGCTCCATGTCCGGCTTGGACCGGCTTCCCCGGCGCCGATGCGCATTCTGGAACCCGGAGAAACGGCGCTTTCGCCGGCGGCGCATATCGGGCATATGCACGGCGACCTGGATAAATGCGCGCAAACATCGCATGAACATCTGCGCCGTTCCGTCATCCCCAAATCGGAAAAAATCCCCAGGCCGCTTGTTCAATATAATGCGTATGCCGCCTCGATTTACAGCGAGGAAGGCGCGGGCGAAGCGCGCGTATTGCGCGATATTGAAACGGCCAAAACACTGGGATGCGAGGCGTTCGTCCTTGACTGCGACTGGTTCGGCAAGGACCGCCCAACGGCCAGCGCAACCTATGTCTATCCGCGTTATGTGGGCGACTGGACGCCCGCCGCCTGGCTCCCGCATGGTCTGGAGCCAATCATCAGGAAAGTGCGCGAAGCGAAAATGCTGTTCGGGATGTGGGTTGAGCCGGAAGGAATCGGTTTAAAAAGCGATCTGTACAAGAAACATCCGGATTGGGCCGTGAAAACACATAACGGGTTCCTGCCCCAGGCGGGAGAACGCGCCACCCTGGATTACGCGAACCCGGAAGTTGTCCGCCGGGTTGAATCCGAACTGACGCGGATGGTGAAAGAATACCGGCTTGATATTCTCAGAATTGACGCCGGGCCGATGGCCGCCATTGTCGGCGAACGCGAATATATGGGTTATATAGAAAACACTTCCTGGAGGCATTATGAAATTCTGTATGGCATCCTGGATAAAGTGCGGCGAAAATTTCCGGACCTGATCATTGAGAACTGCTGTGGCGGCGGCGGACGGAATGATCTCGGCATGTTGTCCAGGACCCATTGGACCCAGATCAGCGATGAGGCGCACCTGCCGAAAACAGCCCAGGTTATCAACGGCATTACGTTGATGCTTCCTCCGGAAACGTGCCTTTCGTTCTGTACCACCAACGGGGTCTACGAACATGCCGATTTTGACAGCATGGCCAGAATTCTGCTTTTCGGGCGATTCTATTTGTTCGGCGCCGGCCGATATATAAATCCCGACTCGTCGGACCTGGCGCCTTTGCGCCGTTACGTAAAACTTTACAAGGAGTTCATGGCGCCGATCCTGGCGGAAAGCCGCATATATCATCACACCCCGGTTGTGTTTTTGGGAGGGGAGCAAAAAACGGACTATATTGCCATTGAATGCGCGGGACCGGACAGAAAAAAATCATTTGCCGGCATATTCAAATTAACCGGGACCAATGAGCCGTACATGTTCAATCCCAGAGGACTGGATGACGGTAAAAATTACAAGGTAACATTTGACAACACAGACACAGCCTGCATGGCAAGCGGATTTGAGCTGAAACAGCGGGGACTGCGGATTGATCTCTCCCGTCCCCTGACGTCGGAGCTTTTGCTTTTCGAGGCGGAGTGATTATTGATTCACCACAGAGACACGGAGGCACAGAGAAAAATTCTCCTTCCATGTTCTCTTCCACCCAATCGTTGTGCACATTTGGTCAGGGCGTTACGCCCTGACCAAATGTGCACAACACTCCTCTGGAGAATGGAAAGAGATCAAGACGATTGATCATCTCAGTGTCTCTGTGTCCTCCGTGGTGGCCCCCTCTTGCTTCAGTATATTCTTATTTTTCATAGCGGTTCAAAATGGATGAGGCACTAATGAACCGTATAGATTACGCCCGCATTGATGCGCTCATAGGCGCCCATGTCAACAGTGCCGTAGCGGATGCGTGATCTGCCATCAAGATCAACCGCGTTCGTCATCCAGTTCTTATTTAACCCGGCATTGACACACGGCGAATTACCCTTCAGGCGATAATCGCCTCCGTTCAGATTGACCAAACTAGGGTCATTGATGATATTGCGGGTGCCATCCACCGCCGGGATCACGCAGGAATATTGCAAGCCCGCATTGCCCGCCGTATTGGTGAAATTGTCTGCGCTCACCCCCGCCGCATTGAAATAAATGATGTTGTTCGTCCCGCTCCCGGCCGTGTCAATATAAAGTCCGCCGCCGGTAACCTTGGCATAGTTGCTCACGATCGTGCAATTTTCAACAATACCGGTGCTTGTCCATACTCCGCCGCCGTTATTTGTCGCCGTGCTGTTGCGCGCCACAAGACTGTTGCGCAGGTTCATTCCCAATCTATCGCAGACACCTCCGCCGTTATTGGAGGCGACGTTGTCGGTAATACGGCAATTTGATATGTGCACATTGGTTGATGCGGAATATATTCCACCGCCGCTGGAAACATAATTCGCATCTTGGCCAGCCGCCACATTGCCGGTAATAACACAGGCGTTGAATACAATCGGCCCTTTAGAAGCAGAAACACAAACTCCTCCCCCGCCTAATCTTGACTTGTTGTTAATAATATAACAATTTGAAATAACAATATTCGTGTCTGTGCCGCTACATATTATTCCTCCGCCATAAGGGGAATTATAGTATAAGCCGTAATTGGTATTGGCGCTAACTACACAATCAACAATTAAAACATTTTTTGCCGCACCATACACATAAATACCTGCGCCACCGGCTAAACATGTATTCCCGTTTATGGTGCAGTTGGAAACAATTATGCCGCTGGCAACGGATAATCCGCCGCCAAACCCGGAACTTCCCTCAATATTCAATGCAATATTCCGGGTGATCAGACAATTGCGAATTGTGGTTCCGCTTCCGGTTAAATACGCGCCACCGCCTCCATAAATGTGTCCGTGGCCAAAATTGGTGATAGTAAATCCGTCAATTATAATTCCGTCAGAGGAGGTAAAGAAACACCGGTTTGATAAAGTCGGATAGCCGCCGTTCAATATCGTCGCATCCCACCCCCTCACGCTTTGAATGGTCAGCGCATTGGTTATCGCTACCTGATTGGTCAGGTAATACGTGCCGTTCGTCACCAATACCACTCTTTGCGCGGGATTAGTCATGGCGGTATTCACCACGTCAATGATGTTTGTGCCGGCCGTGGCCCAGTTGGTGTATGGGTCGGCCGCCCCGATCCAGCCGGGCGTTCCGTTCGTTACCACGTAATGCGTGGCCGCGATACAGTCGGACTTGAAAAATAATCCCATGGCGATTATTACAGCGGAAATTAGTATTAGTCGTTTCATAGACACCCCCATATTTCATTAGAAACTAACCCGGCATAGCCGGAACCAAAAGGTTTGCATATTTTGTCATGAACACCAGTACAAGCCCATCGGCTGAAAAATTGTTGCTGACCGAACGTTACACCCAAGACATAAAAGGGGCATTGTCGTGCTTTGACAGGATTATGATTAACGGACATCTGCCAGATGTTGGTTATGATCAGGCCATGGAAGCATGATGAGAGATGCCCCCCCAAGTGATTATTATATGGTAACACTCCTTCCGCGTATTGTTGCTCTACACAATCATCCAGTCAGGACTCTTCCGGCGCAGAAGGCTTGCATGCCTTGCGCAATAAATCCGGCCTGGAAGCGTGGCAGATGAACGCCGCATACAAATATTTCGCGTCATATCCAAGCAACACCTCCGTTTGCTCCTTCAGCGGCGCCGTGCTCCTGGCCTCGCCAAAATCACCGATTTTTGCGGCGCCCGACCAGCAGGCGTCATTCAATTCGCCGTCAATGACCGGCGGCACGCTGAATTTGTCAATCATGACTTCTTGGGAAGAGAATACCGCCTCCGGTTCGGGGATGAACTTGGTCGCAAAAATAAAATCCTCTGACATTGCGGATGTCACAAGAAGCGGCAACAGCCATCCCGTCATCATTATTTTTGTTCCTGTCATATTTCTCCTCTCCGTAAGCAGGCGGCCCTGTCTTATCGCTTTTTTCGGATTATTACCGGCTTCGCTCCGATTTTACGATGGCCGGACAGTTTTTCTTCAATTTCCAGTCATTCCAGCAACAAAGCAATGACTATTCATCATCGCTTTACTGCTTTCAAATTCCTGGCGGCGCCGTTGTCCCGCGCACGTCAATTTCAGCGCCAACTATCCGGCGCGTTTCGACGGGGAGGCCGGATATTTTCCGCAAAAGCGTGTCCAGGGCAATTTCGCCGACCATCTTCGGACACTGGCTGACGGATGAGATGTTGCCCAGCGCGGACAAGCCGATCACTGAAATATCACGCGGCGCGGTTCTTCCCAGTGTCCGCCCCGCCCGCAAGGCGCCCTGGCTGAGTTCATTGCCGGCGCAGACAAAAGCCGTAACTTCGGGAAATTTTCGCATGACAGCCAGCGCCTGCTTGTATCCCGCCGGCTCATCAAACGATTCGTGGCAAATCCAGTCTTTTTTAATAAAAGCTCCGAATTCACGGCAGGCTTTTAAAAACCCGGCCTGACGCGCCCGGGCGGCGGGGAAACCGGGCGATCCCCCCAAATATCCGATCCGGCGATGGCCAAGTTCAAGCAAATGCCGCGCCGCCAAATAGCCGATCTCATGAAAATCGCTTCCCACATACGGCGCTTTGGCGCCCTTCAGGTAATGGTCCACGATGACGTACGGCATGCCGCCGCAGGAGTCCGCCAGCGCAACGGCGGTATCCTTCAGACTGGGTTCGATAATGGCCCCTTCAAGATGCCGGCCGCGATAATCGGCCAATATCTCCTTTTCCATCTCCGGATCATCGCCGGAAAAATCGAGCGCAACGCGATAACCGCGCCGGCCCGCCCCGGTAACAATGCTCCCGGCAATTTCAATAAAAAAACCGGAATGCGGGCGGTGCATCATCAGGCCGATAAGCCCCGTCTTTTTAGACGTCAATGCCCGCGCAATCCAACTGGGGTTGTAATTATAACGCGCCGCCGCCGCTGTTATGCGTTTCCGGGTCGGCGCGCTGATGTCCGGATGCCCGCCCAAGGCCTTGCTGACCGTGGATTTTGCGACCCCCATCCTGCGCGCCAGTTCATTTATGTCAATATTAGTCATATTTCCCGATCATTCTCCGGAACAGGTTCCGGCAAGACGCATGGGCCTCCGCCTGCGGCAGAAAATTTAAATTGAAAAAAAAATTACCACGGAGACACTGAAGCACGGAGCAGAGATTGTTTAAAATCGGGTTTTGTCGGACGCGAAACCCGATTTCAAACAACGGCTTGTCATTGGAGAATGAAAAAAAATGATTGCGCTAATCAAATTTCCTGTTTTTCTCCAAAATATAACGAAGCTTGTCAAATTTGGGAGAAGCGGAACGCTAATCTCAAATTTGACAAGGCTCCTATTGTTTTTCCTCCGTGCCTCGGCGCCTCCGTGGTTGTTCTTTTTTTAATTTGGCGGGCATAGCCCGCTTTGGGTTCTAACCAAAAACAAAATATTTAACTCCTTCCACAGGCATATTCAATAAATTTTCAAGTATCTCCGCGCTATGCTCTCCCAGCAAAGGCGCCTTGGCGTAAAACCTGTCACCGGCTTCGGAAAACCTGATGGGACAGCCGGTGATTTTCATGGTCCCTTCAATCGGATGCTCCACATTCAGTATCATTTCCCTGGCGCCGGCTATATGTTCATCCGCAACCACTGCGGCCACGTCATTGATCGGCGCGCAGGGAATGCTGTTCGCCAGAAGCAAACTGACTATATCATTGATTTCCAGCGAAGCGGTCCATTCGCTCAGCAGTTCCTTCAATTCCCGGCTGGCTTGCACCCGGCCCCGGTTCAGCGCGAATTTTTCCGAGGCAAGCAGGTCCGGCCGGTTGATAACCCCGCAGAATTTTTTCCAGAGCGTGTCATTGCCGATGGCGATGACCACCCAGCCGTTTTTAGCGGGAAATGAATCATAGGGATAAATGAATTCGTAGCGGTTCCCGGTCCGTCCCGGCACTCTTTTTTCGGCGGTATATATCTGAATCAGCGTTTCCATGGCGCTGACCGCGCAATCAAGCAGGGAAATGTCTATGCGTTCGCCCCGGCCGGTTTTGTTTCTATTGTTCAAGGCCGCCAAAATGCCGACACAGCAGTTAAGTCCGCCCAGCACATCGCCAATGGCCGTCCCGGTTCTGGTCGGCGGCGTGTCAGGCCAGCCGGTTACGCTCATGATGCCGCTCATGGCCTGGGCAATGATGTCATAACCCGGCCGGTCCTTATAAGGTCCGAATTGGCCAAAGCCGGAAATCGAAGCATAAATAATCCGGGGATTCAGGCGCCTGACGGTTTCATATGACAAACCCAGCTTGGCCATGGTGCCGGGCTTGTAGTTTTCAACGATCACATCGGATATTTTGATAAGCTTATAAAGCGCTTCCCTGGCCTTGTTGTCCTTTAAATTCAGGGCCAGGCTTTTTTTGTTGCGGTTGAGATTCGCATAATAGGCGCTGATGCCTTTGCTGAAAGGCGGATAAGCGCGGCTGTCATCCCCCCTGGCCGGTTCTTCTATCTTGATTATTTCCGCCCCCATATCCCCCAAAAGCATGGTGCAATAAGGTCCGGCCAGAACTCTGGTCAGGTCAAGCACGCGGATCCCGGTCAGTGGTCTTGCCATTGTATTTTTCCTTTTTGTTGGTAATTTTCTATGAAAGATTTTCCAGCAGGGCGGCGATGCCCATGCCGCCGCCAACACACAAGGCGGCGGCGCCATAACGGCAATTTCTTTTTTTCATCTCATACAAAAGAGACACGGGCAGGCGGGCGCCGCTGGCGCCAATCGGATGCCCAAGCGAAATCGCTCCGCCATTGACATTGACCTTTTTAACATCCAGCCCCAACTCCCGGATACAGGCAATGGACGACGCGGCAAAGGCCTCATTAATTTCGTATAAATCTATTTCATCAACAGCGATCCCTGTCTGCCGCGCAACTTTTTTGATTGCCGCAATCGGGCCCAACCCCATGTAACCGGGGTCAATCCCGCAGGAAGCTATGGCCCTGATAAGCGCCAGCGGTTTGATGCCATGTTGAGCGGCTTTTTCTTCCGAAGCAAGGATCAGGGCGGCGGCGGCGTCATTGATTCCCGACGAATTACCCGCGGTAACAGTTCCGTTTCTTTTAAAAGCCGGCGGCAGTTTACCCAGGGCCGCCAGGGTTGTTTCCGGCCTGGGGAACTCGTCCGTATCGAATATCTGTTCACCTGTTTTTTTATCCGGAACTTTAACAGGCGCGATTTCATCTTTAAATTTACGTTCTTTCATGGCCAGGGCCGTTTTTTTCTGGCTTTGTTCCGCGAAAATATCCTGCTCTTCGCGGCTGATATTATATTTTTCAGCGATATTTTCGGCGGTTATTCCCATGTGATAACCGTTAAAAGCGTCCATCAGTCCATCCTGCAGGAGAAGGTCGCAAAACCGGTCGTCTCCCAGTTTTTTACCCCAGCGATTATTAAAAACGGCAAAAGGCGCCCGGGACATATTTTCCATGCCGCCGGCCATGACAATATCCGCGGCGCCGTTATTAATCCGGTCCATGGCCATATCCAGCGCTTTCAGTCCGGAACCGCAGACCATATTAATAGTCAGCCCCGGCGCTTCATAAGGCAGACCCGCTTTAATCAAGGCCTGCCGGGCCGGATTCTGCCCCTGCCCGGCCTGGAGCACATTGCCCATGATGACTTCATTGACACACCCGGGCTGAAGGTTAATCCTGGCCATTGATTCTTTGATTACAATGGCGCCCAATTCAGCCGCGGATATATCTTTCAAGGCGCCGCCGAATTTTCCGATGGCGGTCCGGACAGCGCTCAGAATAACTATGCGGGACATGGCATATTCCTTTTGTTGTTGATTGAATATTTTTAAAGACTGGCATCAATATCCATTCTAAGAAGAGCCGCGGCCATGGTTTTACCCAGCGTATCCAGCCGCAAGGAACGGGTGGCGCCTCCATCCAAAGCGTGGCGCAGGACAAAATTAAGGCCGTCAACCTGCGGCAGTTCATATCTTTCGACATCGCCCCCGACCATGCCCTGAAAATGCCGTTTGACTTTTTCCGCGGTAACGACCTCCTTTATTATCTTATAATATTCGGGTTTCCTGGCAAAGATGCAGATATTGGAGATGTCGCCTTTATCTCCGCTCCTGGCATGGGCGATTTCTTTCAATTTAACCATGCTATTTCACCTCCTCCACGAAAGACCGCAGATTGACCGCTTCGCGCGGAATCAGCGTCGGCCAGAGCGCAAAAACCTCTTCCGGCTTCGGCCGGCCGCCGCCGAAAAAACAGGAGCCCGGCGGGCCGTTTAAAATGAACGGGGCTATTTCCGGCGAAAGTTTTTCGGCTTCCGCCATGGTTTTCGTTTTCACGGAAATTCTGAGGACCACTTCGTTCAATTCATTTTTTATTTCGTGCGCCAGCCGGCCGTGCAGGGCATTCAGGCCCAGATAATCCATCCTGACTTGTTCGGCGCGGAAATTTTTGTTTTTTAATCTTTTAAGTAAAATATCGGCGGCATACTGCGCTTTTTCCAAAGCATCCGGCCAGCTATACGGCAAATAGGCCGTATTCCGGTATCCTTCGGCATAGCCTATGCAAAGTTTCAAGGCATCCGGCCTTGGCTTGCCGCGGACGCCTTCCAGCAACACATGGTCTTGATCTGTTGTTTTGATTTTTATTCCGCTGTAATCGGCAATGACATCAGGCGTTATATATTGTTCCGGATTATGAATTTCATAAAACAGCTGTTCCTTGACCGACTGCGTTGTAACCAGCCCGCCCATATTTTTTGTTTTCGTCAGTGTCAATTGTCCGGGCTGTGACACCTCGGCGACCGGATAACCGATCCGCTCCGGTTCCGGCACTGCCCGCCAGTCAAAGTCATAATTGCCGCCGGTTACCTGGGCGCCGCATTCCAGAAGATGTCCGCAAAGAATGCCGGTGGAAAGAGCGTTCCAGTCATCCGCCGGCCAGCCGAACTCATAAGCCAGGGGCGCCAGGAAAAGACTGGTATCCGTGGCGCGGCCGGTAATGATTATATCCGCCCCGCCGCGCAGGCATTCGATGATCGGTTCCGCGCCAAAATACACATTGGCATTGACCATTCCGGGCAGTATTTTGTCAACCGGCTCGCCGCTATCCATGTTTTTCATCTGCACGCCCTGTTTTCTAAGTTCCGGAATCAGCTCCTTGACGTCGTCGCCCAGCACGTATCCGATTTTCAGGTCAAGGCCGGAATTTTTTACCGCCTGCCGGGCGGCTTCCACCGCGCCCTTGACATTTACACCGCCCGCGTTTGTAATTAACTTGATTGATTTTTCCTTCAGCAATGGCAGGATTTCCCGCAGTACCTTGATAAAATCACCGGCATAACCTTTCTGCGGATTCTGTTCCTTTTGCCTGCTCATGATCGAGAGAGTCAGCTCCGCCAGATAATCGCATCCGATATAATCAACCGCGTCATTTTCGGCGATATCAACCGGCGCTTCGTTCAAATCCCCCCAGAACCCCTGCCCTCCGCCTATTCGGATTGTTTTCATTAAAACACCTTGTTATTTTTTTATATATGCTCAACAGCCGGGCGCGCAAAGGAACCGGTCAAGAATTATTTCATCCACGCCCGTCTTGAAATGGTCCTTCTGACAGCCGACCGGCACAAAACCGTTGGAGATGTAATAAATCAAAGCGCGGGTATTATGGGCCGCCACGGAAGTGTATGCCTTCCGCTGTTTCTTCTGCCGCCAGAAAGACTCCAGCGCCTTCATCAACGCCCTGCCGACGCCCTTCTTGAAAGTGTTCGGATCCACCCCCACCACGTCGAGGCATCCCAGGCCGCAAATACTGCTCGAACCGCGGATATAACCCAGGATCCGCCGGCCTTCGACCGCAACGTATGAGACGGTCTCTCCAAATCCGGATTTAGCGCGGGCAGTGGTGCGGATGGTTTTCGGCGCGAAATTTTTTTCGTCAATCCAATCCCATTTATCGCCGAGAAAGGACTTGAAGGCCGCCTTCATGATTTTGGATACGGCCGCCGCGTCGCCGGCCCTGAATTTTCTGGTTCTCATTTTGATTCTCCCATTATGAGCTTATCCGTAAATTAATTTGAACCATGATTACCGTTCAGATTCGCGCATGGCAAGGCGGCCGCGGGAGGGGCATATCTGGAAGATATGTCCTTCCGCGGCCAACACCGCTATGCGCGAAATCTGGCGTAACCCCTTCGGGCATCGTGGCTTTTGTGAATCCGCGGCGTTCCTGGCGGTTTCATCAAAATCCACGATGTCATGGTCAAAGTAATTTACGGATAAGCTCTTAGTCTGTCCTTCCCGATTGATTACTTCTTGTCAAGAATGGAAACCAATCTCTCCATTGCCTTGACCGTGCCAACATCGTCACTGCCGCCCGCCAGGATGGCGTCGCGGCTTTTGTCCGTCGGGCAGAAATACGGCTTGTTCACGCTTTCGGAAACCTGGATTATCCCCCGGCTCTTTCCGGGCCAGATTTCATCAACATCATCCAGCACTTTGTCGTAGGTGTAATTCCCGGGCTGGCAAAGGTTGGCGATGAGCCGGTTATTTCCCGAATTGCCGATCAGAATCAGGTTCTTCTCCGTATCCATCACCTTGTTATGGAATTCACCAAGCGGGCATCCCTCCTCCGTAAGCGACGTGTTGAGTTCCTTGATCGGAATCTCGTCATCCTTCACAACCCGCGCGGAAATGTTTTTGGATTTCAGACACGTCAAAAGTTTTTGCGCCGCTTCGGCAACATTGCCGGAACAATTGGCCGGCAGGACAATGTCAACCGGATTGTTTTCAGTCAGCGCTTTCAATTCGTATTCCGGACAGTCAACCAGCACTTCCTGATCCGACCGCCTTATCACCAATGCCCTGCCTCTTAACGCATCGAGCGACAACCTGATCCCTTCTTTTTTCAGGTCTTCCCCACTCTTCCCCTTTGCCAGCACAACTGGTTTCCCCGGATCGGTTACGTCGGTTAGATCATATTTCGTATTTACAGGCAAAAAGTTAAGTAAAGCCTCTATCTCCTGTTTTTCCCAATAATCATTCAAAAATGCCGCCAGCCAATAATCCTTCCCGATCATTGACCGGGCATACACAAAATGATGGTGATCTCCTCCCTTGATATCCACCGGCTTCTCCACCCCCCCGCCAGCGGCTATCCAGGCAAAGAGTGAGCGTATCTTTCCGTCATCAGCCCCTGTTCCCTGCAGCGCATACGAGACCCCGGGCATAAAACCAAGATAATAAGTCCTGCCACCGTTGGCGGATACGATGACAGGATCTCCGGTCTCCTCAAGCACCGCCAGCACTTTCCCGCCTTCAAAGCATTCCAGCGGCGTAATCAATGACCTTACGTTGAAGGTGTCGCCCTTCTTCAATGAAGGTGATATGTCTTCGACAACTTGCACCTTCCGGCTTTTGTCGCTGAGCCGGTACTTCACCCTGGCGCAAAACAGCTTGTCCAGGCCGTAACCGGGGGATGCTGGCAGATCCCTGGTCGTATTCCAGTCGCAAGAGAACGCTTCCGGATAAAAGACAACGGTTTTGCCCTGCTCCACGAAAGATTTGATCTTCTCAGCCATTTCAGGACTGCCCATGGTCGCCCAGTTCCCGGCCACCACTAATTGATAGTCGTTTATTTCGTCATTGAACGTTTCCGGAATTATCACCTCGTTGGGCACATGCAGATGCTCAAACAACTTTTGAAGATTCCACCACTCCTGAGATTCGGGCGTGTATCCGCGAGTGAGCCCCAGCCCGGCCAGGGCCGTCCTTCCGGAAAACAGAAAGGCCGCCTTGCCTCTTTCCGGGCCGGCCGGCAACAACAATGGGGAAAGCTTATAACTCAACCCATTGACGTCCGATACATCTTTTGCCGCATGCTCCATTAAAACATCCGGCAATTTTCCCTTCAAGGTTTCCGTATCAATTCCTCCCATCCCCACTTCCGTAAGGCCCTGTGAATATCTCTTTTGATTGTGCAACAAGTGACCGGCCTCTTCATCGTAAGAATAGCAAAACGCGGATTTCGCTCCTTCAAAGATGCAAGAGAGGCGCTGATTATAAAAACTGTTATTCATAAATCCTCCCCTTAAAATCTCAAGTCCCCGTTCATCCTTTGTTTTCGGCATTCGCCACCAAGCCAGATTTGATGTGTTCGCGTACTTATACTCACAGTTAAAAAAATTACAGCTCTGAACGGCAATTTGATGTCCCTGTTTTGCCAAATATCTCTGCACCGCTCTTCCCCATGGCAAGCCGTGCATTAGTACCGTCCTTATATCACAGTATTTTGAAGGCCCGAATTCGTCGTCGGCCGCTCCCCAAGCCCCGTAAATCCAGGCTCCGGATCTCTCCCCGGTCACAACCGCATCGGGACAGGCTTTTTTCACCGCCTCGTAAATATTCCGGGCATAGTTGCTCAGCAATGCGGCCCTGAACAGCTGAAAATTAAGGAAATTCGCGCTCGCTTCCTTGGTTTTCGGCGGTTCTATTCCTGCAAAATTCTTATAATCCAAGCCCCATTCTTTATTGAGCGCCGCAATATTCTTGTATTTTTCCTCGAGAAATCCACGGTACTTGCCTTTATCAGCAGTGTCCTGGGGAGGAAGCTTTTCCATATCCTTCCCATCCCCGCGCCAGCGCAGTTCCTCCCAGGCGCTATGCGCAAAGATGCCGGGATGACCCGCCGCTTTTCTCCCCAGCAATGTGGCAATTTGATTGATATATTCCAGATATTTGTCATTCCCAAGATTCGGATAATATCCCCCGTTTGTATAGGGCGCCTTCACCCGGTTTCCGCATGAATCCAGGGCGTAAAACTCGGGAAAACGTTTGAGATACTTCTGAGGCGCCCAATCCAAACTGGCGTTAAAAACGTATCGCACGTCGCCAAGGACATCGGCATTATAAGCCGCCTTGGCGGCGCCGAGCAACAGGTAAGCGCCGATATCCTGCTTTTCCCAATCCGGGGCAAGGTATCCCTCGAAATTGGCCGCCTCATCCGGCCCATACTGGGTCAATTCAATATTATTGAACCAATTATAGAAAAGTATGTTGCGGTACGAGTTTGTACCGGATCCGGCTCCCTGAACATGCAATTGCAGGAATGGTTTGCCGTCCTTGACAATACAGCCGTCTTCGATCCGGATGACCGGCGCCTTGCCTTCCGGGAATCGAGCGGCATCGGCTCTGCGCTTCTTTTCCGCTTCCAACCGTCCGGCATAGTCATCCGGATTTTGACTCGCCTCATATTCCTGAATCTTCCTCTGGACGGCATCCCGATTGATAAGCGCCAATTCCCCGATATGAAAACCATCCCACATTTTGAAAACAGAAGCAGAAGTGTTTATCTTCATCCAGTCCACCGGGAGGGTTATTCTAATTTTATTTTCCCCTTGCCTGGCGATACCCGCAAGGTCAAAAGCATACCAATGGTTCAGCACAGGATGAAAATAGTGGATTGGAACGCCATCATTGTTATTGATAAAGCCGCTGTCTATTTTGAACACCCAGGTTTTGTTTTCTTCATTGTATTTATCATAAGTTACCATGTAGACGCTGTCATGGAATGGCAGGGCATAGGTGAGGCCCTGCAGGATGGAGCGATCCTTCTCCAAAACAACATTGTTCACTTCAATTTTGATGCCATAGCCCGCCATTTCCGCTTTGCAATTTTTCCGCTTTTCATAGGCTTTAATCCACAGGCAGGGATTTGCATCGGCGCACTGCAATTTGAACGTCACGTTGGACTCATCCGCTCTGATGTCGTAATTGGTGATAAAATTGCCCGATGCCATGATAATGCCGGACTTGTCCCCGCCGGCGCCCTTGACGGCGTCATTGGTCCTGACCGGCAAACCAAATGCATGACACGTTGCAATCAAAAACAACGCTTGAACCAACATTCGATTCTTCATGCCCGTCCTCCTTATGTTCCATTTATTTTTCATCCATGACAAATGTGCTCGTATCTATTCAGCCAACTGCAGTAATCGGTTTTGGTGAAATTTTTGCCCTCAAAGCGGATTATCCGCCCTGCGGATCCCTCGGAGCCCGTCGGCTGACGGGCGAGAATGAGCGTGAGGGCTGAAATTTCACCAACACTGCATCATTTCTGCAAATGGCTGAATGCTTATATCTGCGCCTATGCCGGGACTTCCAAACTGATCCATCCGTTCAAAGTTGAATATTGGACGTTGAATGTTCAATGTTTTCAAATCCTATGCCTTTTAATCAGGCAAAGGCCTCATTCCCAGGCTTTTTGCCGAAGCTTTGATCTCCTTTTTCTGATCCGCGGGAATGCCTTTCGGGAAAGGCATTTTCCTGGAATTGGCCACCGCATTGATTATTTGCGCGCTTAAACCCGCCGCCCGGGCGATCTCCGCGGGCGAGGAATTCTCCAGATTATCATGGATGCTGTGGACCTCCCAATAACCTTTCAGACAATTGGGACGGTGAAACCAGATCGTGGGAATGCCGCAAAGGTTGAATGAAAAATGATCGCTCCACCAGGGGCATATTTCCTTCGGAATCTCCGCCATGAACCCGTTTTCTTCGGCCATTTTCGCGACAAATTTCCGTAGTAAAGGATGCCCGGTGATATGAATCAAATTCCGGCCGACTATCGCGCCGATGGTGTCGGCGTTAATCGCAAAAACCACCTTCTCAAGATGGTTGCTCTTGCGGATGATATGATTCCACGCGCCGATGGAACGTTTTTCTTCGCCCCCGAAGGCGATAAAACGCAGTGTCCGGTAGGGCTTGGTCTTGCCGAAAATCCTCGCCAGTTCCATGACAAACGCCGTGCCGCTGCCGTTATCATTGGCGCCGGGGCATTGAATGGGAGTGTCATAATGACTGCAAACAACAATCGTTTCGTCAATCTTGCCCTTGATTTCGCCGATCACATTGGCGGAAACATCGTCATAATTCCTGGCCTTTATTTTTATGGCAGCTTTCTCAAGCTTCTTTTTCAGCAGAGGATATACCGCCAGATAGGGCAGGCAGGCCTGCGGCAGTTTTATATAATCCTTCCATTCGGTCGGGAAAGCCAGCGATACCGGCCAGGAATACGGAAATTCGGGGCTGAACACGAGGATGGCCAGCAACCCGGAATTATTCAGTCTGATCAATATCTCCGGCGTGCAAGCCTTGCCGTGCAGGTCCCCCATCACCAGTCCTATTTTCCCTTTGAAATCAACCCCCTCCAGGTCTTCCTTTTCCGCCGCCCCAAGATAAATCAAAGGCGCCGTTATCCCTTTATCCGGCGTGGCGGCGGAATAACACATGGGAATGCTCGGCATGGAAATGGTTTTGCCTTCCACCACCAGGCTCGCTTCCGAAAAAGAATAATTCCAGTTCGGAAATTCATACTTTTCCTGGCGGGCCTTCAGGCCGAACCTGCGAAACTGTCCTTCAATAAACCGCGCCGCTTTCTTCTCCTCTTGCGAACCGGAATAACGCGGAGTTTGGCAGAGAGTATTGAGAAAATAATCCACCTTGCCCGCATCCGCGCAATTGCTTTTTTCAGCGTCCATCTTGCGACTCCTTTCCTTTGTTTATTGTTACAACCGGATTCAATCATAGAAACCGGTTTCTGTCAAGTAAATATCAACTTAATTTTTATGCAAGCATGGAATATCAGGATGCGGCAGGTTTAATCCGCATATCTCACAGGCGAAAACCGCCTGCGAGACATGCGCTTTTGCCGCAATCCTTTGCGGCAAAAGTTTCGGCGCGGTGCTGGCGCACCTTGCTCAAGATAGCCCTTCGACTTTGCTCAGGACTGGCCCTTCGACGCGACGAAAGTCAAAACCCTGAGCAAGCCACGGTTTCGGAGCGCGTCGAATACTTTTTAGGCGCATTTCTCACACCTTGTGCGAGAAATGCGGGTTAATCCGCCGGCTGGTCCAGCGCAATAATCTCATATTCGCGCAATTCAGGCAAAATAACGACCGTGCTCCCTGATTCTTTTTTTATGGCGCAGGAACACCCGGCGGCCAGCGCCCGGGCGGTTGATACGGACCACGCGCGATCATGAATTCTCAATTTCAACCCGTTCTGAGGATAGATTTTTCTATAGGGTCTGGGGAGAAGTCCGGCATGATTTACCAGGTGGACCAGCCGGCGCGCTTTCCGGCCGGGAACTGCAGATTGCCGTCTGATTATCATTTCGACATTTCCCAGGGCGCCTTCCAGGGACACCGGCTGTTTGACAAACAATTTCAGCGCATTTTCCAGCAATTGTTGATAAACCGGCGGATTATGCGCGGCCATCATTTCACCGAATGTCCCGGCCAGATACAGGCTCCGGCCCTTGCCATAGCGATTTAACACCATGGCCGGCGAGAACGGCCGGGTCAATTCAATATAGCGGCTTGCCATGGGGCTGAGATACCGCGCCAGCACTTTCGCCGTTTTGCCGGCCTTGACCACCAAACCAAGCTCCGGCGCGGGAAACAGGGGAATATTCAATCCGTCCCATATTGGATGATCCGCCTGCTTCTTGAAATACTGCATATTTAAAACACGTCCTTCGAAATGAACGTTAAAAATATCCGCCAGCCCGAAATCAGGCCGCATGTTTCCCTGCTCGTCAAACAGCGAAGTGTCGCAGGCGCTGATAAGATGGCCGCCTTGCGCCGCGTATTCACGGAGCGCGGCCATGGTTTTTTCATCCAGGCAAGCGCTGGTCGGCAGAATAAGGCATTGATAGCGCCGGAACTTATCCGCGGACGGCGCCAGATCGGTGACCACATCGAAAGGAATGGAAGCCCGCACCATAAGATCGCCCATCCCCTGAAAAGCCGCAAAAAAATCACCCTGCCCGGGCAATTTTCTGTTTTTATCCTGTCCGTAAAAATCGGATGGATTATGACTGCTCCGATAGCTTCTCTCCGTGACATAGGAATACATCAATCCCACCCGCGCGTCTGACACGGCCGAATCGAACACATCCTCGTTACGGGCAAGAAAACGGATCATCTCTTTTCCAGCCCGGCCGCCGGGAGTATCCAGCAGCCGCGTTGAGCCGTGCAATCCGTACCAGATGTTTGAGCCATTGGCGACGCTGCCGGCGATACAGAGCCTGGTTTCAACCGGGGTATGCGTGAGCCAGGGCCAGGGCGTCTGATCGGCGGCCATAAAAATGACCCGCGGCTTCGCCGGCGCCACCGCTTCCGATATGCGCGCCAGAAGCCCCGGCTTGGTATGCAAGGGCGCATCCTTGGGCGGCCCATAAAACATGAAGCCACCCTCGGTGCCGACAATGTCATTATAATCCAGGATATCCGGGAACGGGAGATAACCGGCGGTCGGATGCGAGACCGCCATATTCATGTAGTGAATGCCGGCGGGTTTGATGCGTTTGAACCGCTGGTATGATTCGCGGAGAAAAGCCAGCATGCTTCGCCGGTAGAACGCCCTCCGGTCGGAGGCCGGCGTCATGGCCCGGCCCTCTTCCTGCTCGTAACGCTTCCGGCAATGCCGGCAATGGCAGCCACCCGGGATAAACACCGGACCATCCAGAAACACCCCGTCAATTTCATAGGGCGCCAGATTCTCCAGCACGCTGAAATAATAATCGCGCCAGGGACTGTTGATACAGCAGGGATAATAACTCTCGTAGAAGAAAAGATACTTCCCGTCCTTTGTCCGCTGGGCCCAGTCATCCTTATGTTTGACCAGCGCAGGCCCCAGGATATGGACATTCAAATATAAAATAGCGCGGATGGAATTCTTTTTTAAACGTCCCAGGTAATTTTTCAACAGCCGGCCGTGAAGCTTGATATCGAACAGCGCCGAATAACTGTCGGCCATGGGATGAAACACCTGCTCCACGTTAAACCCCATTTCCTTCCAGCGGTCGGCCACGGCCAGGGTCCGGCCTTTTTCAAAATTACACTGCAACGCGGCAATCCGCATCGGACGGTCATACCAACATTTTTTCATAAACTGATCTCCCTTGATAATTGCCGCGCATAGTAGGCATGTTCAGGCGCGTCTTCAAGCAAAAATTTCACGCGTTATATTATTGGGTCAATATTTCTTCGCGTTCCCTGAATTTACAGCCCGGATCGGGATCAGGGCGCTATATTCCGGTGACCGCCAGCAGGCCCAAAACAGGCCTTAAGCCGTTAGTCTTGATTTTTATTTCCCTGGTGACAGTTTTCGGATTACATTCAATGTCAATTATGTCAAGGATTGTCGCGGGATAAACAATGCTCAAGCCCCTGGTCGCTTTCAATGCGGTTACATAACCGCGATAATAAAATCCGCTGTTGATATTGCCCGGAAAATTCAAATCAAGTTTTCGCCGGTCATTTTCGCCGTTGCGCACCTCGATTACGCCCACCCTGGAATACATATCTTCAGCCGTCAGATAAGAAACAAGCAAGAGGTATATTTTTTTTAATTTTCTATCAACGGGAACAACCAGTTCATTTTTTCCGGCATGTATGGCGCATAAACGACGCCCGTTAATCTTGAAATTCAGCCCGGTCTTCGGGTCCCGAATCACGCGTTGATTATCGCCGATTTCCGATAAAAACTGCTTTTCCGGCACATAAAGACCGGAATGATCTATGGCAGCCCTGATATTGATAAATTCAGAAAAAGTATCAGCAAGGCGGTTGTCCAGGTTAAAATGAATCTGGGCATTCTTCGGCAATGCCGGTCCGTTTTTAAAGGCATTGCACAACAGAACCGGCACATTTTCTGAATATCCGCCGGACAATTCCAAGCGCATATTATTTCTTCCGGGAGTAAGCGTTCTCAAAATACGGCTTGTAAGCGGGATGGCGGCAATATGCTGTTTGTTCTTTTCAAGTTTCACCTTGCGGGTGAAACTCGCGTTGCCAAACCTGATTTTCAAGGTTTCTTTTATTGGAAACTCATGCCAATTGTTTATCTTCAGCCTTGCCTCCGGCGCCTTGCGATGACCGCAATATTCCTCCACGGCGTCAAATTCCAGCCTTGAACGTATGTTAAGATCGAGCGGAAAGTAAAAAGAATTTGCCCGATCCGCGGCAATCCTCAAAAACAAAGTGTGTTTCCCGGGCAAAAGATCCGGCTTGATCGTCAGTTTGACAACGTGATCCCCCGTTGTCTCATCCTGAAGCACGTTTTCCCGGTCTATTATTTCCTGTATCCGGCCGCCTTTATACCCGATCTTCAGGGTTTGTCCGGGCGAGACATTCCTTGCGTAGTCAATGGCGAATGGCGCGGGGGCGTAGGTCAGCGCCAGATGACTGGCCCTGCTTTTTCCGCTTTCCACCCTGAGAAAATATCCGTTTATGGCCGGCTCCAGCCTGTATTGCGCCGGCCGGCCGTTCATAAGGCATTTTATGTTCCGGGAAACAGGCAGTTTAATTCTAAAACAATGTTTAAGCAAAGTTGCGGTCTTTAATTTTATGTCTTTGCCTGTTTTATTTTGCCGGATTTCAAGGTTTATATCTTTAAGAGACAGGCGGCATGATTTCCATGCGTCCGGGACAGCGGGTTGGATATGAACCCTGTTTTCCGGAATATTGAAAGAAACGCCGAATAATCCGGCGATTGTTCCCAGCGCAAAATTCGCCGCCGCTGATGAAAAATAACTCTGGTAATCAATGCGGGCCTGTTCCGGCACCATGCCTTCCATGGGTGGCTCCATGATGCAGTGACTGCACCCCTTGATGATACGGCTGCAGTTGGCGGCATCGCCCTGCTTGCCGAAAGCGCAGGCGGCAATTCCGGAAACAAGGATTGACTCGGGCGACCCAAGGCAGGAAAGCCGGTCTTCGGGAAAGAGATTGCTGTTATAAACGATATCACGGGGTGAAATTAACGCCGCCGCAAGATGCCGGAGGGAGGTATGGGAATCCAGGATGTCGGTCAACCCGAGGATAACCGGCCAGGCATCCACATGATACGGCCCTTCGGCATGCTCAACCCCAAGTTCGTCCAGCCACCAGACAAAGCGGCCGGAATCTTTCTTCCAAAGCGCGGCAAACAATTTTTTTCCGGCGGCGGCCGCCCATTGTTTATATCCGTCCGCCTCTTTTGCTTTCCCCAATATTCCGGCAAAACGGGCCATTATTTCGCTCATTCTTATCCCGGCCATGGTGGCCGAGGAGCCAAAATTATAAGTCCGTATCTCGTCTTCCTGATTTTCCAGTTGCTGTCCCCAGGACAGCAATAATTTTCCATTCCTGGCGGAAAAACAATAATCGTAAGCCTTTCGCAGATAAGGCCAGATTTCATTGATGAATTCAACATCGTTGCTTGCCAGATAATATTTATAAGCCCCCTCAAGAAAGAAATGCTCCCAATCGAAACCTGCTCTTGGTTTCCCCAGCGGGTTCAGCATCATTGCCTTGCCGTCCGGTCTGACGGCCAGGGCATGGGCCTTAAGGCATGTTCTGGCTCTCTCAACCTGGCCCAGCGCGCACGCTCCGGGCAGATGCGTCTGCGCCCATAGATCGCACCAATAACTGACGATTTCCATCCAACCCAGATTATCCCGCCAGGTATATTCCAGATTCAACACCGCGGTTTGAAAGGCCTTGTTTATATACGGATCAGGCGTGGTCACGCGGCAGGTTTTCGATATATTGAAAAAATATTGTTTGGTTGCGTTTTTATGCTTTAGCGGATTCTTTCTTTTGTCGTCCATGGTCTTCCTGAGGTGCTTCAGATTTTCCCCGAAAACCACGACAAAATAAATATCCCTGCCCGCCTTTGGGGCTAATTCCAGATCCTTTACCCCCCTGACCAGCGGCGACTCGATCTCGCCGGCACAATAGGAATAGATATTTTTAAAATCAATTATCTCGAAATCCATAAGCGCATTTGCGCCGAATAAAACATGTGTCCGCGGCTTGATTAACAGTTTGTCGCTGATAATAACCGTTTCATCCTCGATTCTTATCGTATCGTTTTTGGCCTCGGAAAACGCCGCCAGCTTTCTCGGCTCTTCCGCCGACTCCATCCCGCCATAGATAATTTCCAGTTTGGCGGTTAATGGATGTTGCTGCCGGTTCTTCAGCCTGACCTTCAATATAAAACCATCTTCTCCCGCCAACGGCGCCGCGACAAGGCTTGCTTCCAATTTATTGAAGATGCATCGGGCCTTGTTTTCTATTCCCCATGAATGGTATTTGTGGCTTTTTCCATCCATTAAATGGAAATATTCCTTGGACGCTTCCGCCTCAATGGAAAAAAGGAACCGCCCTAAAACCAGAATATTGCTCTTCCCCGGGGCGCTCTGGCGATAGGGGTCATAAGTCATCAGGATCGGGACCGGATGTTCCCTGTTGACGGCGATGAGATTATTTCCGAGGGAAATATATCTATACCCTTTTTGCCAGTCTGGAATTATGAAATATCCCATGGATATTGTCTTCCCGGATTCATGCCCGTCCGGGCCGGGTTGAACACGACCGTTTTTTCGCAAAAACTAAGGCAAATTTTCAAAATATCCAATGGCAGGAATTGCTCTTTTTTTGTCAAAAATTGCTCATGAACTTTCAGCGACTCAATTCGGCCGCATATCTCTCGCGCAAAATTTGCCGGGTTATTTCACCGTAATCTCCAATGTGTGTTCGCCATTCGGATTGCATTTAATCTCCAACAAATGCGTGTCCGGGTTGTAGGCAAATGGCTTTTCCTTGCCGTCCAGCGTTATACTTTTCGGCCCGTT
>Ga0209749_1001013_pt1 | contig 29197 bp, 46 predicted proteins | sample EPASupsiteSAE347_FD_187267 | JGI IMG/M metagenome (GOLD analysis project Ga0209749, IMG submission 187267) | Bioremediated contaminated groundwater from EPA Superfund site, New Mexico - Sample SAE3-47 (SPAdes) (version 2) | ecosystem: Environmental > Aquatic > Deep subsurface > Groundwater >...
CGGATTTTATGCCGTGATCGTGCTGGGATTTCCCGCCTGCCTCGGCGCGGAACAGCCGGGGATTGTCGATATTCCCATGGATCGGATTCAACATGACCGCCAACAGCGGGTCGCTGTAGCAGTGCAACCACCCCGGGCCGCACAGGTCTCCCTCGCCGGATGTTTTCACGGGAATCCCGAGTTCCCACTGAAACCCACCATAGGAGGTCATGTCCTGACTGGTGAGCTTGTAGACGACGGTTTTCATCCTTTCTTCACCACCGCAAACCCGGTTTTTGTTTCCCGGACGGTTAGTACCGTCCCGCGCACAATACCTTTCCTCCGGCATATTCCGGCCGGAATGGTGAGCCGCAGGGCCGCATAGGGCCCGGCGCTTGATACCACTTTGATGTCTTTTTCCTGCATCACTCCACCCCATCTCGGAACCATGCCTCCGATAATGCGATAACTTTCCAGAATCCGCCCGGATCCTGATCAAGGGACACCTCGGAGTTTGCCCCCACATCCCATTGCAGGACTGAGAGCAAAAATCCGCTCTGTTCCGCGCTTCGAATTATCGCCGGAATAAGCGCAAACTCTCTTCGGGTATTCACCCGTAGGTCAAGTGACTGAAACGGTCCGTGTGTGCAGAGCGGGATGGCCCACGCCTTGTAACGGTCCTCGTCCCTCAACCCAAACATCTCCCGCCACTTCGCGAAAAACGCTTCAGCCTCTTCGGTCGTGTTCAAATTCGGATTATTTATCCGGATGTGCAGGCGAGCGTATCCGCCTGCATCATACCGGGTTTTCCCGACGTTTTCAGTGGGAATCTTTGTTTCTGTCATTTTTTCCACCTGTGCGTTCCTGCACACTATACCTATACACTGTGCAAGGTAATATACTCTCCTGTTTGTAATTTAGGCTACCCGAAAACTTTATTATGCATTGTTAGAAATATATCACATATACGAAGATCGGCAGAATCGTCCGGACCGTAAAGCGGCAGATCAGGCACCGGGAGTTCGGCGGCCAGCGCCAGCTTTCTTTTTTCCTGAAGCCAGACCCGGGATTCCTTCGAGCGGCACATGCCCCCCAGTGTCTGCGCTGAAAAAATAGATCGTGATGAGGGGTATGTGCAATGGCAGATGAGGTATTAAAAAATACCAAAAAATTTTCCCGCGATCCTATATCCAGATTAATTATCCCTCCCAGGAGGGATAAAAAAGAGAGTTCGGTAATAAGGATATTCAGTCTTCCTTTTTCAGCTTGATCTCCACGGCAATCTGCCGGGCCGCCTTGTTGGTCAGGACCGTGAGGACGCCGATTCCGCCTGCAGAGAAACAGGTCATGGAAATGCCACCCATTACTGCAAACTGCTGGCTTTCCGGTGCGATGATCGAGAATGCCACATATCCGATGAATGCCGAGACAAAGACCACAATGGAGCTGAAGATAGCAAGATAGGCCGCCTGCTTCCCCTCCTCGGTATCGATGCCGAAGAACCCCAGGATCTCTTCCTTTGCTCCCGGGGGCTGTTCCTTTCCGGTAACGGTATGTTCTGTCATATGACTTTCACGTTCAGTATTTCGTCCCAAAATATATATAGTTAACTAGGTTATCTTTTAAGTAACTATGGTACGAAAAGACGGTTTCAAAACTATCGGCCCCTTTATCTTTAATCCGGAAATAAAAGAACGGTATGTCAAAGCCCTGGGGCTGCGGGGCAAGACCATTGATCAGGATATCCGCGAGCATGTGATCCGGACCGGTAAGGCCGGGGCGCCTGCACCGGTTGCCTCTCCTCTAGCTCCGGAAGATGTGGGGGAGGATCCGGTTCTTTCCGCAGTTTCGGGTTGCCTCTCTGACTCTGACCTGCTGGGTATTGATTGCCAGGATGAGACGGGAGATCCGGTATGTGGGTGAGGAAGTTCTTTGCGCTGGCAGAGATTGCGTGGCGGGGTTGCCCGAGAATTTTTAACTGGATGATATGGGCTCTGATGGGATCTGTGCTTACCTACTATACTGTTTGGATCCATCACTTGTATTTTTTATCTGGGCATCTTTCTGCATCCGGTATTGCCGGTGTAGTGATATGCGATGCGATCGGCTTGTGGAACACGGCCCTGCTGATCATTGCAATGTTTTCCTGGTTACTCATTATCCAGTTCACGGTCAATTTCCTGTACCTATGCTATAAGTACGATGGATCTGCCTGGCCAGCCTTCCGGCAGATTGAGAAGTGGAATGCGGGCCGTATGGCAGATCTCCGGAAACGCGGCGAGAAGTTCCGGGCAGACAAAGAGCGGGAACGGCAGGAGGAAATCACTGAGCTGGAAAAGAGTATTGCGGAGATTAAAGCCGGCTCACAAACCAATCAAGCTGACTGATCGCCTTTCCTTTTTTAGTGTGGACCTTGCGCTGGCGCACTGGTTCCGGTTCACGGCCGAGAAGATCATTCACGAAGTTCTGGTTGATGCCTGCAGCATCTTTGCGCTGCTCGCTCCGGTATTGCCGGTTCTCCCGGCGCCATTCAAGGGTTGCGCGCTGGCCGGATCTGCCGTGGCCGTCGGTGATGTAATTGATTTTCCTGACGCCGCCGACCCCGATAACATTGAGCGGCCCCGCTGATTTGCCGTGCGGTGCGACCCGGGAGGCTTCGCGGAGTTCTTCAGTGAGCCTCTGCCGGCCCTGGCTGAAGGTGGGCTGTTTCTTTGGCAAGAGGGTTTCCGTTACTTTTTGCGATATCGTGTCCTGAACTTTATGCTTGAGAGGGATCTTGTTGCTTTCATAATCGCGCGCAATATCTTCACGGCGTTTCTTTGCGAGATCCACAGATATTTTGCCGGCCCGCTCTTTGCGCTGCAGTTCCCGTTCCCGCTGGATCCGCTCTGCGGAGACTTCCACCTCCTGCTGCATTTGTTCCTGATCCCGTTGCTCTTCCCGTGATTCTTTGAATTCGCGAATCTTGTCTTTGATGCCCATACCTAACTGTCAGAAGAGGCAGGATATAAAACTTCGTGCTGGCAGGATTGAGAAAAGAAAAAAGAGAGAGGTTTGATTGAGGGAGATCAAAAACGCTTTCCCCGCAGGCTCGGGTGCGTGCCTTCGCGCTGCTCTTCCCGGAGGAATTCGCGGGTTTCGCCTTCTGACATTCCCGGCAGGTGTGCGTGGCCGTCGAAGTCATATGCCCGATGGCCGTCGTGGAGATCCAGACCGGACAGACCGGCAATCTTTTTCATTACCATGTTCTCACCTCACCAACTTTTCGAATTTGCCTTTGCCGACACGTTCCATTTCGTGATCGATCAGGGCGCGTTCACCCCTTGCGTGGCCGGGATGGAATTCTCGATCTCCTGTACGGAGCCCCGGTACTCCGGACATCTTCTCAAGGCGTTCATGAACCATGATTATTGATATACCCGTTGCTGCTCTTAAAGGTTTGGTGTCTTCGGCTTTGCACGTAATTGTTGCCAACCCCTCGCAGTTCAAGATACCCGAGCGGGACACGGGGCTTCCCACAGCGCGACGGTTCCACCTGGGGAAGCGGCGATTGAGCAAGGGGATAGTGTTAAGTCCCCAGAAACCAATGGGGTGTCATGATTGAATTCCGTGGGTTCCTCCTCCTCTGCTTCTGTACGGGTGCACTTATCACCGTGGAGGAATGCCTGCTCGCGATGGGGGCGAGTGGAGCATAGATACTTTTATTAGTAATTACTAACAATTAGTTTGTATGGCAACAATCAACTTGTCTGAAGAAACAAAGTCCGATCTGGACACCTTTAAGATTGTCCCGCGTGATACGTACGAAGATGTGATCAAACGCCTCATAAAAGAGAGCCGGAAAAGGGGCTTGCAGGAAAACGAAGGTGAACATAAATGACTTTAGTAAAAACAATTCTGATTTGCGCGGTGCTTCTGGCATGCATCGCTCCGGTATCGGCAGATTTCCTCTATAAATTCCCCTCGGAATGCACAGAAGTAGTTTGCTGGATGAATGAGACTCAGGGAAACGGACCTGATTATTTCTCAGTAGACAATGGGTTTACCTGGACAATGGCCGGATCGTTCATTCCGGTGGTCACACCCAAGATAACCATTCTTGGGATGAGTATAAGAAATTACACTCTCGCGGAAGATGCGATTGAATCAGGGTATTCGTCAGGAGAATACACGGCATATGGATATACGGTATACCCCAATCAGGTCCTCACAGTAACCTACGTGCCGGTATATGGCGGGAATATGATAGTTACATCAGAATTCCCGTATCCGGATCTTATCGCAGGAGAACTTACGGAACTTACCGAAGGGGAGGTAACATATCACCCTCTTCCCAGCAATCTCTCTAAGTGGGGATAAACCATGTGTGGCTGTGAAGAAAGGATGAAAACCGTCGTCTACAAGCTCACCAGTCAGGACATGACCACGTATGGCGGGTTCCGGTGGGAACTCGGGATTCCCGCGGAAACGTCCGGAGATGGCGACCTATGTGGTCCAGGATGGTTGCATTGCTACAGCGACCCGCTGTTGGCGGTCATGTTGAATCCGATCCATGGGAATATCGACAATCCCCGGCTGTTCCGCGCCGAGGCAGGCGGGAAATCCCAGCACGATCACGGCATAAAATCCGGGTATACCAGGATGACGCTCGTAGAGGAGATCCCGGTACCAGCGGTGACAACCGAGCAGAGAATACGATTCGCGATCCTCTGTTCGCTGAAAGTCTACTCGGACCCGGCATATGTGAAGTGGGCGGAAGGATGGTTGTCCGGGGAAGATAGGTCGAAATCGGCAGCAGGGGCAGCAGCACGGGAAGCAGAGGTGGCAGCAGAGGCAGCAGCACGGGAAGCAGAGGTGGCAGCATCATGGGCAGCAGCATGGGCAGCAGCAGGGGCAGCACGGGCAGCAGCATGGGCAGCACGGGCAGCACGGGCAGCACGGGCAGCAGCAGGGGCAGCACGGGCAGCAGCAGGGGCAGCACGGGCGGCAGTAGGGGCAGCACGGGCGGCAGAGGAGGCGGCAGAGGAGGCAGCAGCACGGGTAGCAGCACTGGCAGCCTGGGAAGCAGCAGACCTCGATCTTGTCGCCATAGCCCACGAGGCGTGCGAGGTGATGGGATGAGCTCAGATAACATCAGGCTTTTCCAGTACCCGGATTGCGGATGCATCAGCGAGTATGCCCCGGGACGGTGCTCTCAACTCGGCCCGTGCTCTCCATGTGACGACAACGGAAACCTTTTCTCGGTGGAATATCGCCAGATCGAGGGGCAGGTGTCCCGGGTCAACGTTTACGCGTCACGGCCGATCATCGACGCTGACCGGGAGATTGCCGCGATCCGGAAAAACCAGGAGGCACACGGCATCGTTGCACCGGTCGTTGATGCGGAAGAGGCGATGCCGAAATGACAGAGATTGTCGGAGTTCTCACAGATTACGCCTTCGTGACCGAAGGAGAGCACGAAGGCCGGTATACAGCACGGATCGACGATAAGCCTTATCCGGTCATGCAGCACGTCAATACGTTCCTTGTGCGCCTGAAAAAGGGCAGCCGTGTGATCGCATCGCTCAACAAAGACGGTCACATCAGCAAGATCCAGACGGACAAACGTCCGGCACCAGCGACATCGGAAGAAACAGCAACAAAGATGAAGAAGGCCGGGTTTGAAGAACCGACGCCCGGCCCCTCACCCACCCCGCAGCAAAAGGAGGTCCCCCCGGAACGTGCCCCGAACGAACTGTTCACCGATGAAGAGGTTGCCGCGATGAAGGCGCAGGCCCCTGCCGTAATCGCTCCGTCGCATCCTATCCCCGTTGTCGCAAAGAAGTATTCAGAAGATGAAATGCTCCTTCTGCGGAATGTGATCGCCAAGGGATGCACCGAACCGGAATTCAAGCTCCTGATGTATATGGCAAACACATATGGCCTCGATCCGCTCCTGAAACAAATCTGGGCCGTGAAACGGAACGACGGTTCCCCGGCGCTGATATTTGCCGGGCGTGATGGGATGCTTGCTATCGCTCACCGGTCAGGTCAGTTCTACGGAATGAACTCAGGCGTGATCTACGAGAAGAAAACTATAGATTCCGGAAAACCAACCGAAAGGACAGTTGACGTACCGGTAACGGCATGGTGTGAAGTCTGGCGTAAAGATATGACCCATTCGTTCAAGACTGAAGTCCCGTTCGCTGAATACAATACCGGCTTCAGCGTGTGGAAGTCGAACCCATCCGCGATGATCCTAAAAGTGGCGGAATCTGTCTGTCTGCGGAAAGCGTTCTCCGTCAGCGGGTTGTACTGCCCCGAGGAAATCAACACTGGGGTGAACTGATGCCTCCAGAAAAAGTCATTTTCGACCGAAAGGAATTCTTAGATTTTTTGGAATGGGCCGGAATCGCAGGGGAAATACACACCACGGAAGGCGGAAAGGAGTCCTTCATTTTGAATGGCTGCATGGGGAAAGGGAATGTCTTCTCTGTGGAGTCGGAGGTTGAACCCCAACAGAGCGCCCCTATTTTCGAGATGCCGCCACGGTCTCGGGAAGAAGAGATTGCAGATCTTGAAACTGCAATTCCGGAACTCAAAACCCAACTCAAAAACATGGAACAGCGCCTAGTCTCACTCAAAAGGGAGAGAAACCCATGATCACGAATACCCTCCTTGTCCAGGGGAACGTTGAACCGGGGCGATCCTAATGCCCCTCATCGGAATCCCCTTCTCACGCGAGATGGCTATTGCCGCGATTGAAACAAAGAAAGTAGTAACCACTCGTAGCGAGCCAAAAGGAAAAATCGGAGATATATTTGAGATTTGGCACCCAGGCGTTCCAAAATCAGATGCCTGCACATTTTTTGCCACTTCGAGATTTCGCCTCATCGAGATCATGGCCGTGGACCTTGAAACCGTGAAGAACCTCTACTTCCGGCTGGAGGGGTTCGACAGCCCCGAGGCATTCGAGAAGACGTGGCGGGCGCTGCACCGGGGGCACTTCACCACCGGGAAACTGTATTATGTTCACTTTTTCGGGAGGATCGCATGACACAAACACAGTGCCCCCATTGCGGCAAGTATCTTGCAACGGAGGGAGTCGAAGAAACGCGCTTGAATAATCTCTACAATACGAACAATACTGCCGGATGGGCGAAGGGCCAGCTCCGCATTCTTTCAGAAATGGCAGATGATCACCATCTACCCGATTGGTACGTGAAGGAAGTAAAACGAATCATGAACGGGCTTCAGGTGACAGTATGACTGCCCCCCTTTCCAATGGCTCCCTCTGCGTCATCCCCTCCGAGATCACCCTGATTCTTTTTGATTATGTCGGAGGCTTACATGATCTCCTCTGATGCTAGGATTAACAAAGAAGCGGGCGAAGAAATGACAGAGCGGAAACCGGTAGAATACCGTTGCAACGAGGAAGATTTATCCGCGTTGTACGGATATGCACAGGGTATTGCAGATGGTGAATCCCCGAAAAAGATGCTGGACCTGTTCCGATCGGAACTATCAGTTATCCGGGGCCGCCTAGTCATCACCCCGCCGGAAGGGGCCAGGCCAGAATCCGAAGCAGAATATCGACATGTGATCAATCTTGACAAATTCCTCAAACTATTTGATCAATATGTTCATGAAACCTTCTGCATTTCAGAAAATGAAAAAAAGGAAACTGTTGAGGAAACTTTCGATATTATAGTAAGATGCACTCAGTCCAAAACGGAACATAACGCTGCAATCCGGAAAGAGGAGCTGGAGACAATTTTAAATAAATTGTTTTACCTCAGATATCCTGTTTTAAAGTTTGCTTTTGCAGTTGAGACGAACCTTCGTAAGAATGATTATAAAGGCGGATGGGAAGACTGTCAACTGGAGTATCTTTTAGATAAACTTTATGAAGAGGTTGAAGAAGTCGATGAGGCGTTAGATACACCCGGATTTGGTGCATATGAATACGAAAGTGCGGATGTTGGAGCAGTAGCAATGATGATCTATGATAAAGGAAACATCACATTTTCAGATGAACTTTATGCAGATTTACAGTTTATCGAATCCCTCCGGGGCAGCAAGCAGGTGCAGAAGCCATGACCGACCCGCAAAGCACATCCCTGGTCCCGGTCGCAAACCTATTTGAAGGGCATGAGATCCGGACAATTGAAAAAGACAGGCAGGTCTGGATTCCTTGCCGCGATCTAAGTCTCGCATTAGGGCTTGATCGATCAACGCTCTATCAGCATGTGAAACGCAATCGCGACTTTTTCGGAGAAGATGCAATAGACGGTGACATTTTGTCACCCGACGATGGAGATTTGTGGGTAAATGAAGGAGGCCTCTATACCCTCCTTGCCCGCGTCAGTGTGGGCCGCGTAACTCCGTCAGCAAAATCTGCGATAATAAAGTTCAGAAAATCCGTTCCAGAACTCATCCAGAAATTCCGGAAAGGGGAACTCGCGGCACCGCAACAGCCGCCTCAGCTCATGGATCCCTTCGTCCGGGAACTGGAACGGGCAGAAGCATTTTCCCGGATTACCGGGGTCCCGCTCCCGCTCGCCCAGGTCCAGGCATTGAAAAAAGCCGGTGAGGAAACAGGTGAGGATAATCACCGGTACATCGAGCTTCTCCGTCCAACCTTGTCTTCAGATCGGAAAGGCAACCTGTCACCATCGCAGATTGGAGAGAAACTTTCTCCGAGAAGGAGAGGATACGAAATCAATGAATACCTGTACCGGAACGGGTTCCAAGTCCGGAGTTCTGAAGACCAGACCAAATGGGTTCCGACCGAAAAAGGGAAGCCGTTCTCCTACTGGCATCCTTACATTGCAGAGAATGGCCACGCGGCATATCAATTACTCTGGTTCCCAGAAATCCTGCGGGCCTCGGGATTGGTGAGGGGATAACTATGACCGGCAAACACGATCTGATCCGGACCTGTTTTGTATGCGGGGTGAGACTACCGGGGAATCTCTCCATCGCCGCAATGCGCGATCTCCATATGGTGTATCACTGCAACGATGGAACCGGTCGCATCAAGTTCAAATGCCCGAGCCATTCGGCCGATGAAATCGAAACGGCATTAATTCTGAAACCAGTCTTTGTCAATGGGAGGCGATCCGGTGCAGAAACAATTCAATAACCCGGATCTTCCGCGTCGCATCGAATGTGTCTGTCCGGTATGTGGGAAGAAGTTCAGTCTGGCACCGGCCTATTACCATTCAATCGTTAAAGCCGGTCGAAAACCGACTTGCTCGCGTAGTTGCGGACAGTTATACCGGTTCCATCACAACAAAAGGTGATCTGATGTCCGGCAAATTCGACCCGATCCGGACCTGCATTGTCTGCGGAGTCAGACTACCGGGGAATATTCCCCTCTATCAGATGCGGGAGCGCGGGATGGGGTTCTGTCAAGTTGTCGGCATTTTTCCTTTCCGGAAAATGTTGTCAAAAGTCGGCATCTGACAAAATCTTCAAAAAAGAGGATCTATCTTACTCTTCCAATTCTCTCAGTTTCCCGCCCTGCACAATTTCCGAGTACGACAACTGGAGCGTGAGCGTGGTGTTCCGGTTGTATTTCGGGATGTAAGTTATCTCAACCATCTTATCTCCCTGCACAACCACGCCGTGAATCGTGGTATTGACTCCTTCGTACTGGTTGTAGATAGCTTTCTCAGCCACAGTGAAATCCCGGACGGTAATTCCGGTGATGAAAACATTGTTCGTTTCGATCATCTTGAAGTTCGCATCAGAATACCAGGTGTGGCCGCCATCCACTGAATAGAATCCCGGGCCGTTGCCATACGTTTCGTTCATCCAGCAGATCGATTGGCCCGTGCAGGATGACGGGATCTTATATTCGAGATTCGTTGCGGATACTGACGCGATGCATGCAAGAAGCATCACGCATGCCAGGATTGTTTTCAGTGCCACCATTTCGTTCTCTCCAACCCAGATCAGGTACACTACATTCCGGCCGGTTACAGAAATAATTTGCTACGTATTTGCTACGTGTATTCATCTTACGTATCCGCCCCATTAAACTTAATGTACGACCTCGTGAGTTTCGTCGGGCGGGGAAAAGTCCGAAGAAAAGTTCTAACGGCACTCCTGAAACCTAACTCCCCGACAGAACTCGCGCGGCAGCTGGATATCGAACGGTCAACGGTTAGCAGGACCATCCTGGCGCTTGAAAAGAAGGGATTGCTGGAATGCCTGACTCCGGATGAACGGATGGGGAGGTATTACCGGGCAACCGATGCCGGGAAGAAAGTTGTCGAGATCCTTCAGGGGAAAGCGGAGTAAACTCCTGATGTGGAATTACCCCTCAAAAATAGGTTTAAATTTGGTTTTAGTTGCTTGATGGTTCACCATAGATAATCTCTGCGGCAACCCGTATTGAAAGAAGCACAGCGAAGATCACAATGATTATCCCCAGCCACCAAAGCTGAGGGACGTATACGAATATCGCGTATGCTCCAAGATAGAGGGCTATCGTCAGAAAGATCATTTCTGTTAATTTCATTTTCCTCCATAGGATTTACTTGAGAGCGTTCGCTACCGTGTGTAGCATCGATTCCGAAAGGTATTTATCTAAGACTAGCCAAAAGGAGGTTGTTAGAACTGTCTGATGGCTACCTTAGCGTAGTTATCTGTCTATTTTTCCCGGATTAGAGTCTCTCGACCCATCCGTGTCGTTTATCGGTGAACATAGTAAGAAGAAGCCATGCGCGTAAAACGCGGACGGAATACAGAAATTCACCTCTCATGATTGGGAGCTTTGTTTTTTGAAAATATATGCTTTTCTCAGCAACCCGAGTAAAATCCGGCAAATCAAAAATAGAGGGCAAATAGATCGTATTTTTTATTTCGCCATTGCTGCATTCTGGATCAGCGTTATCCACTTGTTTTCTCCGCGAAGTTCAATCCCGCATGCCTCAGCAGGGGTCTTCCCATCTAACACTTCATGGGGCCGGATGTAATTGTGGTAAACCTGCATTCCTTTCAGGATCGGCGTTTCTTTGGTTTTCAATCCGCGCATTGTCTTTTCCCTGTCGCGGATTTCCCCATTGATCCGTTCCATCTTATTGTTGTTCGAGTCCCCGGTAAGCCGGATTGCGTTGATATGCCGGGACTGAGGCAATGTGTTGGTATAGAATTCCTGGTTGAATGCCCGGTGATAACTCGGTAGTCCATCGGTAATCAGGATCTCTGGTTTCTTCCCGGCGATCTCTTTGCTCTCCCGGAAAAGCCTGCTTGCATCATGGGTATGCTTGGTATCGGCAACTTCCTGAGCAATCCAGTACCGGGTTTCGTCGTCCATCAGTGCGAAGAGATATTTCAGATTCCCCTTGATTTTCATGAAGATTTCATCGGCTCTCCATGTGTCACCAACATTCGGTTTCAGGTTGTCAACATAACTCTTCATGAGACAGGTGTATTTCTCAATCCAGTTGTTGATCGTCTGGTGGCTGACTTCTGTTCCAAGGAACTTAAGGGACTTCTGTGTGTTCCTCAGAGATTCCCCGCTGAAGTATAACTGCATTGCAGACGTGATCGCTTTCGGGTTGTGTTTCATCCGCTCAAACCCAACATTCACGCTGAATGATTTCCCGCAGTCTAAGCAGGCAAACCGCTGGATCTCTCCGCTCTTGTTATGGCGGATCCCGGCTTTCTTCAGGTTCTCGGAACCACAGGCAGGGCAGGCAGTCAGAACAACGGGTTCCAGAACGATCCGGTTCTGTTTTGCCTCAACTTCTTTCTTGAACGCGATACTGAATTTTACCGCCCAAATGTGTTTGCACATAGTATGGCGGGTTTGATGATCCGGACAGGTGCAGGTCCAGTCATGCCGGTGTCCTTTTTCGCGCCCCTTGATGAATTTCTTGGTGACTGTGTAATACCCATCGAAACTCTGGGCGCGGATGTCCCAGGTATTCTTTCCGGTCTGAATTACGGAATTCGGTTCCTGGAAGATCGCAAGGCTACGGAGTTCACGGGGATCGGACGGTTTGGATGTCATGTTGTTTCACCAACTTACTTATTGCTATATTACTATTAGGTAAGTTTGTATATATACCTTTTGGTATACGAATTAAAATTATATACTAATGAGTAAAACAAAATAGTATGGCAAGAATCAAACTCGACGGTTTCCGGTGTGAACGATGCAATCACGAATGGGTAAAACGGGGAGAGGACGATCCAAAAGTCTGCCCAAAGTGCAAAAGCCCGTATTGGGATATTCCGAAGAAAATGAAATAATAAAATATATTGTGTCTCTTGCCAATTCGGTAAAATACGACAAGTTTTATGGGTAATTTTGGTAGGATTTATGGCAAGCGACAGGGTTTCATTAATTATTAAGATACTTTGTGGGATTGTGGCATTCTTCTGTTTGTTATTTATTTTATTTCATGGCCAAAAATCAAACATTCCCCTCGTTGATTGGTTGATACATTCTCCATTAGCACTTGTATTTGAAGTCATTATTGGGATTCTAATGATCGTCATAATACGATTTGTCGATTAAATCTTATTAGCAAGAATTTTTCTAAGTCTGCCTATCTCGATCATTGCACCGACAAAAACAGAGACGAAACAGATTACCGTGCCCACCCACATCTCTCTGGAAATCACAAAGTTATGGGGCCCATATAATTCCTCTATAATCCCCATCCCAAATAAAAATAAAAATCCAAGACACGCTATAGCAATCGCAATTTTCTGTTCGTGTTTTTGATAAAAAATCCCGCCAGTTATCTGCGGATTTGGTTTTTGTTCTGCGGCCATATTTTAATCACCCCCTCACCCACATCAGCAACCGACTTTTGACAGCGGGCCGGAATTGCGCGAGATGCCGACAACTTGACAGAACCCTGTAAAACCTACAAAGGAGGATCTCAATGCCAATGATTGCTTCAAATGCGATACTGATTATGAGATTTATTACATGCACGAAGACTATCTTCTCGCACTTAATCACATAGCGATCCGTTTCCATGATAACGTTGTTTTTCACGGTCATACAATCTACCTTATTCACTTACTCAAATACAATTGTTTTCATTTAGTCAGCAAAATATTCCCCATCAGAGGGACCACGCACCGGATCCGAATCCCGCATAGTTTGCCCGGAACGTGAGGCTGGTATTCTCCGGCACTTCATAGATGATATAGCCGTCATGGGCATTGCTGCCGGGCTGCTGATAGTACTGCCACATCCAGTACTCGGGGCCGTAATCCGCGTTGTTGGTACGAAAGTAGCCGAACGGATTGCTCCTGCTCAATTCCTGTACCGGCTCAATGGTGAACCAGGTGCTGTTGCTGTACATCTGGTTTCCGGCCTGCATTCCGAAATTGGCATAGCTGGCGGTCATCCAGAGATCCGAGGTTCCGAGCGTGGAGCTGGTGCGATAGAAGACCACAGCAAACCGGGAGCCGTTCGTTGCGGTGATGGTGTCCTGCCGGCCCCGGGAGCGGTTGTATTGCGTGAGGATGGGGAAATACCGGACATTGTATACTACGGCATCGAACGATTCCGATCCGGCACAGCTCGTAAAGGTGATGGTCTGATTGAGCTTTGCGGTGTAATGCAGATAGTCACTCTGGTTCGGGCCGGTGCGGGGCTTCTGTTGCAGTCCAAGTCCGGCATACGGGTACTGCACGATAGGATCACCGGAAGGCTTGGGAACGTTGAACCACATCTTTGGCGAAGTGTCGGAATGGTTCATTGCCGGTGCTTCCAGGGAGAATCCTTCCGGGATGCAGGCCGTGAGGATGATGAGCGCCGCGAATGCTGCGAGCGATGCGATAACCAGCTTGTCAGACAGTTTTCTTGCCATGATCAACAGACAGTATATTGTCTTTTGATGAAATAAATCTTTCTTCTAGATCCTAGATCCAAATCGAAATATTTATATTCTCTGACTGAAAACAGATAGATTGTCAAAAAGTTTCGGCGGGTAGGATTTTTGAAGGTTTTGCCAGACCCGCAATTGCCTCACTACCGTAAGAACCTTCCCTCATTACTTCGGCCACGCATACCACGCATATTCCCTTGTCCGGGATCGTGTGCTTTCCGTCGGGTCAAACCGCTGGTTACTTCCCAGGGGAAAGGCGGATTCCGGACCCATAACCTCCCCTTACCGGATTTTCAGAAAATCGTATTCAGAAGAGAGCTTGTGCTCCAGACAATGACCATGAAGCTGAGATAGCTGAGAATTGCAAGAAGTGATCCGAGGACGACCCATTTTACTACCGGCGTGGGCCGCTGCTCATTGCATTTGCAGCAATTGGATTTCAGGCCGTGAATTTCATGCAGGGTGAGCTTGTCACATTTCAGGCACCAGAGAGGATAACGAGCCATACGAAGGTTCTCCGTTACTTTAATTTATCGTATCTACCGTAGGTAGTGTCCATGAAGTAGTTCTCCACAACCCAGACACCCAGGGCTATTGGGAGGATGATGAAAAGACGATACCACCACACCCAACCGTTGAGCGTGTTGTTTGCCTGCGCTGCCCACCCGGCGCTCATATGCAGGGTTGGTGTGAGATTATAGAAGTTAAGATAGAGCATGTCCATTGAGGCTCCGAGCGTGGTTTCGAGCGTGATGAGCACAACTATTGCGGCACCAAATGCGATTCCTGCCCGGATACCTGTGGACATTCCCATGATCTACAACCTCTCAGTGACTACTCCCGCGAATAAATTCGCGGGAATCTAACCGGATTTACGCCGGTAGAGACTGTAGTCCCAGTCTCTTAAACAGGTTTGGTTCTCCAGTTCAATGCCGCTACCACTGCACCAAGAAGCCCGAGGATGAACATGATCAGCGGATAGTCGTTGTAGGCTACCGTGAGAAGATAGAGCGAGTTCTGCCGTTCCTGGCTGACCGGCAATGTTGCATGGGCTCCCTGGGTGGCATTGTTGTGGAACGCGAGATCGGCATCTACTATCGGCCCGAGGATGATCCAGACCACGGTAACTCCGATCATTGCCCCGATGATCCATGCAAAGATAACGCCGGCAACAGCGCGTTCCTGATGGATCCTGCGCTTTTCCCGGTTACTCACCGGATTCCGGTCTGTTGATGTTGACACAGTTCTCGCAACACCGCCTGAGCGTTCTTACTTCTTCCTGGGTGAGTCCGGCAGGGGGAGCCTGCGATCCATATTTGGATGCAATCGCCCTTATGACGACAAAATCATTCTGGTTGAGAAGTTTTTCTCTTTCATCATTGCCATAGAATTCCAGGCCATCATCAATGAGCTCTTCAAAGCCGGTAAAGAGCAGATAACCTGGCTGGGATCGTTTGTCGATCTTTTCCACTTTTTGAGGTGGCATACAGACTAGTTATCTTTTCCTTGCCTTCTTAAAGGTTACTGTTTTACGGAATGCATTCTTTCCGGTAATATCGCCAATTGCCTGACGTACTGATTTAACCGGCAGGATCTCCCTGAAGGCAAATGCTCCGCGAAGCCCCGGACCGGTGCCTGCGCCCTGCTGAGGTTCTGAAGATCCGGGCCGGGGAATCTTGGGTTTTGGAATTTCCGGATACCATGGCGGGAGAGTAATAGGGGGAGAAACGATAACTGTATCGAGCCAGGTTTTTGTTATTGATGCCCGCTCCTGCTTTGTCTCTTCTACCTGCGAGGTGCCGAGGATCTGGGATAGTGCCGATGCCCGCTCCTGCTTTGTCTCTTCTACCTGCGAGGTACCGAGGATCTGGGATAGTGCCGATGCCTGTGCGGTTTGGGTTCTCTCAGGTACACCAAGTATGGTTTCTTCTGCAAGCGCCGGGGACACGCCAATTTTTATGAGACTTTCGACAAACACATTCTTCTTTGACTCTTCTTCTCCGCGTGCCATATCATTGATTTTTGTAGAGATCAATTCTGCGGAGATGCCGGCGCGTTTCCTTTCCGGTGTTTCAATATTTCCACGGATAGATAACGGACCTGCCAGAGATTCTTCTTCAAATCCTCTTTGCATTCTCCTTCCGAAAGATAGTGCGCCTGCATAATCATAGGATGTGCCCGGGGCCCGTGTGATTTCGGCCTCAGCTATTCCGGTTTCCGTTGACCGTATCGTTGCCTCTGCAATCCCGCCTTTTCCTTCAGATGGGACAATTAACCCCACTCCGCCTTTTCCGGAGATCTCTTCAGTTGGCCTGAAAATTTTCGGTTTGAACCCGACAATCCATTCTTCTGTATAGGGTGTGATCCCGCCACGGCCCCTTTCTGTTCTGGGTTCGGCGGTCCAACCTTTTCCTTTCTGTCCCGGTATTTCGATAAACTGTGCGAGATTTTCCCTGATGGAGAGCCGGTTTAAGATGCCTTCGAAGCGTTGCTGCTCTTCGCCTTTTACGATCTCCCCTTTTGCTGTGCGAATGTTCCCGAGCATCCTGTCGATGACGCTTATTGCTGCACCGGTGGAATACTCTTCGATATTTGCCCCATAAAGATTCGGTGTTCTCTCAAGGCCGGTTTCCCCCCAGAAGTATTCTGGATTCTTCAGGTACTCTTCTGAGCGGATGGTCCCGAATTCAGAAGTGCCTGCTTCCGTCACGCCACGTTTCACTGAGGTTTTTATCAATCCTTCTGTGGTTATGCCCTCTCCGATCTCCCTCTTGCCATACACAGAAGATTCGTAATCCCGGATGTATTCTGCTATAGATGCACGCGGATTTACCCGGAGCGATCCAATAACATCGCCGACAGGTTCCGGAGTATATCCCTGTTTGAAGACATCGGTTATGCTGGCGCCTTCCGGTATGAGCCCGGCTGCCTGGGTTCTCTGGTAGTAGGGTTTTACTTCGGCATTAGAACGGGAGAGTTCGAGAAGTTCCCCATACATCTTTTCGGCTGCAGCTCCACGTCCCTTTGAACCACCAACATATTCTGCGGCATCGGATCTTGCCTGTGCCATGAGATCGGATAACGGTGAGGTTTTTGAGAACGCACCAAAGGTCTCTTTACTTCCGGTTATGAGATCCTGTGGTTTCCATGCGGCGTATTCCTGGCCGAATTCATATACCGGTACCTTCTGCCCCGGCACGCGGTAAATATTGGTGACTTCATATTCCCTTCCATACAGTTCTCCGAATTTTGTGCCGGCCTTTGCTGCGAAGTCTTCTGCATACCTGCTTACGTCGATTCCCTTTGCTGTGGTTTCTTTTACTGTCGGTTCTCCAACGGCTTTCCTGAGGAATGGCAATTCTGTGCCGAGAATTGAATATCTTTCATAAGGTTGTGTGTAGGTAGTTGTACGGATTTCTCCTGAAATACCCGATGGAGAAAGAATATCCTCTTTTATCTGGATATCACTGATCCCAACTTGTTCTAATAATGGCTGTGAATATGCTTTCGCATATATTTCACCGGCCTTGTTTTCAATTTTACCTACACTTTGACCAATACCTCTTGCGATAATATCAGGTATTTCAGGTGCTTTCGCTGCAAAAGTGTATCCTTTTTCGTATGTTTTAAAAAGATCAAGTGCCGCACCGGTTTCAGTCGGGGTTTTAAATATCACCGATGGATAGTTTGCTTCGGGTTTTGCGGCAGCTCCGAACCGTTCTGATACCGAACTTAGATCTCCTACCGACTTCGCCCCGATACCCATTGCTATCAAATGCGGAACGGTCTTCCCAAATTCAGTTCCCATTGACGATGGTTCAAAATTACTATATCCCTTTGTAACCGCATAACTTTCCCCCGCCGCGAACAACCCTGCAAGACCACCTTTTGCTGCCAAGCCCGCATATCCTATCCCTTGTTCAGATAGGATGCCTCGCGCTACAAGAGATTCACCTACATAACTGCCCCCCCCAGTCAAAACCGCTAATGCGACACCGGTTCCTGCCGAGATTAAAAGCTCAGCTGGGGATCGACCCGCCTCCACGACACTGGAATATATTGCCGATTTACCAAATTCAACTGCCGGTGTCAATGCCGGAATAGTTTTTTCAATATCTGTGGTAAATGGGGAAGTTGTTTTTAGGAATTGCTCTGCCACGTTCTTTGTCAGTATGTCGGCCCCTATTGCTTTCCCTGCCGCTTCACTGCCAATAGTGAACGAGCCATATTCTTTTGTGGTTGTTTTTCCTGTTAATGGATTGTATCCTTCAATCCGCGTGGATAATAAATCGGATCCTTGTACAAGTCCAAATGAACCAGCTGATATTAAAGATGCAGCTTCTCCCTTCGCAATATTCAGGAATATCTGTTCGGTTGTACTTGCCGGAGTCTCAAGATGCAATGCGGCCAAATCCTGTGAAGCCTTTTCCAATGCTGCAGCAGATGCCGGTGTTGCTTTTCCCAGTGGAATTAATGATATTCCCCCTCCAATTTCCCAATTTGGGGAATATACTGTTTTGAATCCCGTATCTGTTTTCTCAACATAGAAAGTATCTTTTCCCTGAATTGTAAATGGGCCGGATTCTAGTTGGACGGTAACATCTTTTCCTGCAGCATGTTGTTCCAGGATTGACGATAATTTCTGGCCGCCTAATTCATATGCTGACAAGTTATCGGAAGAGATTGATCGTGGTGTAAATGACACTCCCTCATCGGTTATTGTGATTTTAGTGCCGGGGCTGTAAGAAAAACTCCCGATCTGGACATCCCCAATTCCCTGAGTTTTTGCGAGAGCTTCAAGATCTGCACTCTGTAACAATGTCCCCCCAATATCATAATATCCGGATGCATTTTGTTTTATTTCACCTTCGCTTTCGAATAATATATCTGAAAATGGAGTTCCTCTGGCAATTAATGCAGCAACATCTTGTCCCAATTGAGTTCCAGAATATTGTTTCAGAAATTGATCATAACTACCAGAATACGGTTTACCTCCGTTATCATAATATTTTTTTGATTCCTGAATGGATTCGGTTTTCTCTATTGGTTTCCCTGCTGCCCATGAACTGTCGATTTCCTGTTGTGTAGATCCCGGATATGCTGTCCGGTATTCTGTAACATATTTTGTATATTCTGTCTGAGGAGGCACTGGTTCTACTTTTGTTCCTGCAGTTGCTGTATAATCTGAAATTACCGAAGGGAGTGTTGTGTTAGTACCGGGTATGGCAGTTCCAGCTGCCCAGCGATCCATCGCCTGCTGTAAAGAATACCCGGCATTCATCATTTGAGTTATATAAGATGCCATGGGACTGTTGGCACTTGGACCGGTCGTAAGCCACGATGGGAGAGAATTTGCCATTTAGTTTACTTATGGCGCCAGAGGATGATAAAAGATATAGGTGATTTTATTGTGTGGTATATTGATTCAGGCAAATGCAATATTAAGAAGAGATTTATTATGCGATAAAGATTTGGGGGTAGTCCCGAACAGGAGTTTCTTTTGGATTCCCTGCTTCAGCGACAACACCTTGGTGTAGCGGGGGCACGTTGGCCGGTCACTGCAATTCAGGCATTCTATTCGCATAGGCTTCAACCTCCATTAATTAATTAAGTATGTATTTTGGTTTAGAAGTATATAAAATAGTGGGGTTGATTTGATCGGGTTGCGTGCGGTATTTAGCACCCGGTACATTTTGCTGATGTTTGGTTGCAATGGTTTGGTATTTCAGAAATTATGTCGGTAATATACGCCCGGCCATATCCAAGCTGGTCTCTCCCGGTTTTCACAGTAACTACATCCCCAGGATCCAAACGAATTGCAATATCGCTGTTGAGTACGCCATATATATTTCCATCTTGATCAAGAACCGTACCTTGGCTGATCTTACATATCGTGATCTGTTTTGTCTCTTGATTGAACCTCGGATATACTCCAGCAAATGCGAAAAGAGTTACAGCACAAACCGAAATAATTAGAGTGGCTATAAGGAGGAAACCCTCTAATTTTGTTGCGGTCATTGTGTTTTCTCCCATACATGCCCGCACTTCCGGCACCAATGGTCGTTAGTCCTCATACGATATTTTGTCTCGGATGATCCACATTCGGGACATGCGAAACTCTTTTTCTTTTGCTCAAGTTTGTCGCTTGGCATAAAGGTGTGTGGGTGTGTGAGATGGTAAAGGTTTCTATTTGATTTTCTTCAGAAGAACATCTTCCAGACAAGGGCGACAATACCGCATACCACTATCGCAAAGATACCATACGGCAGGAGTGAGGAGATCTTGCGCTTCATTGCTTCTGAAGGTTTCATTTCCTGGTAGCGGTCATCAATTTCTCCTTGCATCCCTTCCTCGGTCGGCTCCTCTCCATAACCGTCGCAGTTGTTCCCAAGAAGGTCCATGAGCGGGATTGCGTCGAAGAACGGCCGGACGATATCGCTCTTGTAATTGAGGTTGGAGGGGTTGAGGATTTTCTTGGCCTCACGGTACCGGTCCTTGTATTCCTCGTCGGTGAGCTTGACAATGATCTCATGCCCGAGATCATCCTTCCGCTTCTCTTCCTCCAGCATGCCGTGGCGCCGCATTATTTCGTGAGCTCTGGGGTCGTTCCATTCCATCGCGGAGAAGAGGAGTCCTTCTTCCAGAAAGTCGATGTTTGGATAGCCGTATGACTGGATGCGTTTCTTCAATAGCTTGTAGCGCGGATCCTGGATTGCATCGAGATCGATTTTCAGAAGCTGCCATGGTGCACCAGTGAAGAAGAAATTGCCCGGGTAGATCTTGACGAACGGTTCCGGCTCTTCTTTGTAATAGAACACCCCGTTGATGATCTTGCAGTCCTTGTCGAAGACAATCCGGTTGTCTTTCTGGAGAATCCCTACCAGCGGCCGGTTCGGAGACCACTTGGCGATCACCACCGGCCAGAAGGTTTTAAACAGGAAGATCAGGCCGACCAGCGCGAAGCTCATGAGGATTGAACCGTACTGATAGATCAGGAAGTTCTGCTGCATCTGGTTCCATTGGCCTAATGTGAGGGTTACTGCCACGGAACTGGCATCATCGATTCCAAGCGCCATAGTTATTTCACCTGCGTAAGTACGATTGCCATCCCGATTGCGATACAGATGATCAGGAAGAAGTATGGCGCCATGTCCCGGAACTTGTCTTCCGGTATTGGCGGCTGGTTGAAGTCGATGGTGTCAAGGATCTGGGCATTCACGCTGCCGGGGGCGATCCGGTATCCGTAGCTGAGAAGGATGTCCTGCGGGATGTTGGAGAATTTTGGGGCGTAGATCTCCGACTCTGCCGTAAGGTTTGAGGGATTCTTGTCCCGTTTTGCTTCTTCATAGGAGCTATACCCGAGCCGGTGGATGATAGAGTCCATAAGGATGATGTTCGGGTCTTCCGGGTCCGGGAACTCTTTCTCTGCATCCTCTTTTGTGAGGAGCGAGAATTTGATCGCCTCTTTTATGTCCCGGATTTCATGGTACCCCATTTCCCGGAGCTTGTAGATGAACCGGTTCATGATGGGATCCTGGACGTGGGCCTGATCGATATGCACGGTATCATAGGGAACTCCCGCTATGAAAAAACTCCCGACATATTTCTTGACATAATACATCGTGGTGTCTTTCCAGTCTTTCCGATACATGCCGTTGCGGAGCATGAATCCCCCGAGAGGCACAATGTTCCGTACCCGGGTCATTACCCCGACTACCGGCCGGTGAGTAATAATCTTGGACATCAGGAATGGGAGGTACGGCTTGAAGATGATGATGATCGCAAACAGGATCAGGACATCGATCTCCAGCCATGTCTGGTATATGAACGAATGCTGTACGAAGGTATTGTAGATCTCCGTATGCATCTGCACCGGTACGGACAGATTCGCGGCTGCTGCTGTTTGCGTTGCCATCAATATCCGCTCCTTCTCCGCTGCCCGAGCCCGAGTTTCTGCAGGGCGCCTTGTGCGGCATAGTTCCCGGCCTGCTGGTTCAGGAGGGAGGTGTTATCAGAAGTATACTCTTCCCGGATCAGCTCCGTGTGGTTTGGTGCAAGCTTGTTGCGCTCCCCTCCATGGAGTGACTTGCGGAGCTGGACCCCGCTATAATACTGGAGGTTGATGTTATCAAGGATGGATAGTTCCCCCTTCCATGCCAAGGGCCGGAGCTGGGCACGGATGCCTGCCTGGAGCTTGCTATAATCTCCCTGGCCTGCAACGTAGGTAAGCTGGTTATGCCGGGTGACCGGCGCCCATGCAATTTCCTTTAGCCGGGCCGGGATCTCATCAATGCCATCAAGAAACTGGAGCATGTCCTGGGAGATGGTCGGTTCTGCATCCGGCCGCTTTCCCCCTGCGGCAACCGGTGTTGCCATTTCCCGCTTGACTGCGTTGGCCGCCGCTCTTCCGGCAACCTGCCCGGCCTGGGAGATGACATCTTCAAGATTCGTTGAATCCCGGTTTGACCGTAACGCGCTGCGCCGCATGGATCACCGTTTCTCATGCTCAAGATCGATAGTCTTCTTTGCGATCCAGTTGAGTTTTTTTGTGGTGGTTACCAGCTTGCTCCGAAGATCAAACCAGATATAAACAAGGCCTCCGCCAATGATCACTATCAGCCAGGTAAGGTACAGTTCCTCAAATTCTGATGGAGTGAATACTACCACAAAAAGGCCAATGACCACTATCAGCCAGGTAAGGCACAGTTCCGCTTTCATTGCTTCTGCTCCCAGCCGAGCTTGACAAGGATGTACTGGCGCTGTGCCGTGGTGAGGTTAGATAATGCACTGAGAGACATCTTTGCCTTCATCCCGCACCTCTTCAGGGCTTCTTCCTTCCCGACATCATTGAGACTGATCTGCCCTTTGATGACGGCAATAGCGGCCTGCTTGGCTTCTTCTCCGCCTTCGGTTTCGATCTTCTTCAGTTGCTTCAACATTGAGTTGAGTGCCATACGGAGCATCGGGCTCTTCCGGAACTGCTCTTCAATTTGCTCAAAAGTAACCGTCATATGCAATCGTCTCGAAAAGATTAGAGGTTGTCCGGATCCTGATCCATTTCCAGAATCCCGGTTTTCTTCAGTCTTCCTTCTCTCCATTTCTCAACCCAGTTCTGGAGCACTCCGAACAGGGAGAGGACACCAGTAATCAACACCAGGATTCCAAGAACGAACCCTGCCCATGCAACATACGCCATCCATGGGGTGAGCTGGAATGTGATAACCTGTGTGATGTAGATGGTATTAATGACCCCCTCCGGTGTTGCTCCCGAATTGCTCACGTTTGCAACTACCTGATAGAACGTATCGATGCTGCCAACAAGCGGTGCCATCTCTGCTGAGGCAAGGAACAGCATTGCAGATATGCCTCCGCAGATCATCAGAGCAATTGAGGGAACATTGTCGCTTCTCGCAAGAAAAACGACTGCCAGCACAATGAATGCGAGCCCTGCAAGAACAAAGATATAGAACACTGCTTCCGGATAAACTTCTTCTTCTGCGGTCAGGGGCACTCCAACAAAGATTTCCATGCGATCATCTCCGAGGGCATAATGATAACTCTGGTTCGGACCGGTGAGTGGTGCGATGGGATCTGCGGAAACACCCGGCGCCAATATAGCTAAGGCAACCAGTGTTGCGAGAAGAATGAGCGGAGGAGATTTCATGTTGTTGACCGTATTGGTATTATGACCCATATCCTTATTTATATCTATTGGAAACATAACTAGTTATATGTTGCCACTACTTGCTGCTGCCGCAGCTTCCCAGGTGATTTATTACACCCCGCAGGAGCTTATGAAAATCCGGATTTGTGCCGGGCTGTTTTGTGTTGGCATGCTTCTTGTCATCTACATCCGGTACAAGAAATACCGGAGAGATCTCGATTACCAGAACCTGCAGAAGAAGTATTCTGATGCACTGGAATTCCGTGAGAAGCTGGTTCTTGACAAGATGCAGGAGAGTGTAGGGGTATCGCGGGAAGATGCCGAGAAGATGGTGCCGATGGTTGAACCTTCAACCGAGCTGACCAACCGGCCCCCCGATACAACCACACGGACCAGTATCCTCATCATTGCCCTTGTGGTAATCGTCGGTGGGATTGCAGCAATGTTGCTGTGATCCGGCCGGGGTTTCTTTTTTTACATTTTTTAGAGAGAGTGTTGGCAGGAGTGTTTTTATAGTTTAACATCATTTAAAATAGTATATGACTTACTCAATCAAAAGGAATTGTGAAATCTGCGGTAACGAGTTTACGGTAACGAGGCTTGAACAGCGGTTTTGTTCCAAGGCGTGTTATGGTGAATATCGCAGACTGGCGGCAGCAAAGAATCCAAAAATGTTTTCAACACCGAAGAAAGGGGAGTGGGTTGCCTGCCAGTTTTGTGGTAAGGTGTACTGGAGGATATTTTCCCGCCCACAGAAAACCTGTGGCAGCAAAGAATGCAGATCGAAGATTATGAGCGGTGAGAACAATCCAAAATACAAAGGGAAAATAAAATTGCATTGCGTTTATTGCGGCAAGGAGTTCGAGGTTTGGCCCTGCAAGCAATTCACGAATAAAAGATTCTGCTCAAAAGATTGTTGGTACAAGTGGAGATCCGAGAATATTGTTGGGGATAAAGTTTACAATTATAAAGAAGGTAGGCAACGCGATTATTGTAAACTGTTTAATAATAATTTTAAAGAGAGGGTTCGCATTTTCTTTTTACGACGGTGCTTTATTTGCGGAGCTATTGAGAGCGGAGAGGCGCATTCGGTACATCATGTCTTATATAACAAGAAAGCGTGCTGTGACGATTCAATAAGGTTGTTCGTTCCTCTTTGCAGAGACCACCATGCAGAAACTACGAATTCCCGTGATAGAGCTGAGACTGAGAGATATTTTGCAAAAGTAATCTATGAGAGAACTAACGGTAAATGCTATTATAGTGCTCCTGAAATGCAAAAGATATATTCTGATTTACAGGATCTCACCCAATTCAATAAATGGACATTAATCCAACTTGCAACTGAACTCATTCAACCGATTATCTGTGGGCCTTTTGTTGATGCAGCAAACAACCCCACTAAAGAGAACAACAAAAAGAAAAACCCGATATCTATGGGGAAGTGCCTGTACTGCGGAAAAGTATTCTCATATTACCCTGCGGAAAAACTTGGGAAATACTGTTGCCTGGAACATTATAACTTGATGAGAAAACAGCTGGGAGCAAATTCTGTAGAAGAGTTAGAAATGAGAAATAAACTCCGGCATAGTAAGGAGCCTATGCCGGAATAATAATGTTCGTCGATCTTACTTTGGTGGTGTGGTCGTTGGCCAGAGCCAGACACGTCCAATTCTCTCCTGCCCTTGCATTGTTTAGATGCCGGGACCGGAGAATGCCCCGATTACAATCATGAGGATTCCAACCCCAATTATTGCGATCGGTAACACAATTGCCTCTACGTCTATTTTGGAGTCTATTTGCAAAACTAATCATTTTACAAATATATCCTGCAAGAATTATAGATTTAGCCAAATTGAACGTGGCCTGCGCTTGCTGATCGATGTTCTGGACGGTGGTCGTCCAATTGGCACTGAGCTTGATGTTCCCAGAGGTGACCGAGTAGGAGATCGAACCGACAATGATTGCCGTGATGTAGAGCACGATAAGTACACCGGCTACTGCCAGTACAATACCGATTGCACCCTGCATTGCTTCCTCATCCATCTCGGGAGTCTCGACTGTTGCATCAGTGAACATCCGAGCGCCCTTCAGGACACCATACTTTGCGCCAAGAGCGAATCCGCGCTTTGCTGCAGAAATAAACATACGCTTGTCACCCCCTATGGCAGTTATGTTACAATATAATTAATTAATAAACAAACGATATCCATATATACATCCACACAACAAGTTACCATATGGTTTTTACTCGCGAAGGAAGACCAACGTGTCCCTGCATCCTCCAGAATGGTAAAGTCTGCGGGAGTGGCAATATCCGTGTGAATAAAAGCGGCGAAGCCCATTGCAACCGGTGCGGGCATACTTGGACTATTCAGAGGCCCGAGGGGGAGAATAAGTAAAGTGAGTTAGGGATATTGTGACAGAATTAAGATTTTGCTTAAGTTGCAAAAAATCGAAAAGTTCGATAGAGTTTCCTAAATGTCGCAATTCTCCTGATGGGTTAAATCGATATTGCCGTGAATGCATTAAAGTTAAAACCCTCAAATACCGCGCTTCAAAAAAATCTGAACGTTCGGGTAGATTTGCATTTCCCAAACCACATTATAATAAAATGTTGAGTTCTTGTAAAATCCTAACCCAGCATCATGATGAGATGAAAGACGACCCCGAGCACCTATCCACCGAATTCATGAAGAATCTGATTGGCGCGAAATGCAAATCGCTGCCGAAAGACTGAAACTCAAACCGCAATCTTTAACCCCGTTGGATGCAACCGTAATTTCCCGGCACCATGTCTCAACTTACCTTTGAGGATCTGTCCGTAGTTCAGTTCATCAAGAGGCTGACCCCAACCCAGATCAATATCATACGGTTTCTTGAGCAGCGCCACTACCAAGCCGATATTGCGCGGCGGCTTGGTATCTCCAAGCAGTATGTCCATCAGGTTGTCCGGAAGCTGGAGCAGTATAATCTCATTGAGGCGGAACGCTTTTCCTACTATACGGATATCTGGCGCACCGGCCGCAAGACCACCGTGGCCCTTGCTGATCCCTTCCATGGCCGGGCTACCACCTACCGGATTTCGGAACGATTGCAAAACCTGCTTGCCGTGAGGCCGTTCCAGTCTGGGAACTATACGCTCTGTACCCCACACCACATCAAGGTGAAATATCCGATTCTCGAACATTCCTCTGAAGAGTTTTCTTTCTGCACGTCCCGGCATTCCCGGCTCAAATCCATCTATGTGAAGTCCTGGCAGCCGCGCGGCCCGGAGCGGCATCTGTGGCATGTGGCAACGCAGAACGGCAACATCGGGATAGAGTCCCATGGCAGTAGCATCGTGGCATACCGTGTTGAGAAGGATCCAGTTCTTGCCGCGAGCGTGGAAGACGCAACCCATATGATTGCCGCAGCCATCCAGGAGGGGGTTGGTATGTGGCAGGCAGAGCAGGGAGAGCTTGGCAGTCCTTTGAAGCTAGGATCCCCGCAACTGATCACGAAACCGCACTATGCCTTCCCCTCCAAGAAAGTGCATGAGATGAACAAACGAGGAGAGGTTATCCATACTGAGGGTTTCTTCCATGACGATTCCCCGCATTCTGATGGCGAAGATGGGATCGGGCATGTGGAGACCCTGAACGGTGCACTGGCAGATGAGTTTGACCGCCGGCTCCGTGGGCTTACCGATACCGAGCAGATCATCGACCAGAAAGTAAATCTTGCCGTGCCTAAGATCGCGCAGGAGGTTGTCGCCATGCTGGACCCGCAGTTCCAGCAGGTCAATGCGGTTATGGCCTACATCCAGTCCGGGGAGCCGTTGCAGAACCAGTTCAATCAGATGGTTGGCCTGATGGTGAAAATGCTGGACCGGACGAATGAGCTGGAGCGTGAGGTCCGGACATTGCGGGGGCCGGCACCGGTTGATGCACCGAAACGGGATCCTGCTGTATCTGAAGAAGAGATGTTCCGGAAGAAGTGGAACCTGCCGAGTCGGAAACCCCGGGGCGCCATTTAAATTATTGGTGGTCTTGCAGTAGCCGCCACACGGCCGAGCAATACACAGACTTTTGTTTCTGCGGGAGAAGCTGGCTTACCTGCCGTGGCGGGAGTTTCATGAGAGATGCAATATCGTGGGCACTGACATCTCCCACGGCTAAAGCCTGTGGGGTTCTAATGGTGCTCACCTTCGAGCAGAGCATCGTTTAGGGGTATCAGTGCTCCCATCGTACACATCATTGTCTGTATACGAGCAACCACGTCTTTTTGTCGCAATGCAATATTGAAGGCGGCATTAACGTCTGCGTGGTTTACGTGTCCACATACCGGACAGCCAAATTTTTTCCCGTTGCGGTGTCCTCTTGCTCCGCACCGTGAACAATCCTGACTGGTGTATGCCGGATTAACGTATAGAACCGGTACTCCGAGCAGCTTGGCTTTGTATTCTACAAACTGTTGAAGTTGATAGAACGACCAACTGTGCAGGGAATACCTGAACGACCGGTGGTTTTTCTTAGTATTCCGGATACCGGTCATTTCCTCGAATACTAATGCTGCGTTCTGGTCTTTTGCCATGTCAACAAGTGCTCTGCTGACTTTATGATTCAAATCCTGAACGATGCGGCTCTCTCGGTCTTGCATACGCTTGACCTTTCGGTACTTACCTTCTGATTGCAGTTTCCTCCGAAGGTTCTTGTACTTGGTGTGGATATGGATAGCCATTTTTCCCAACTTCCGTACAAATCCCGTATCCGGATTCGCGGCTACTGCAATATGTCCGGTAGTATTCCGGTCAACCCCAATGAATTGTTGAGGTATCATCTCCGGTTTCTCCGGTACGGTCACGCTGATGTATGCGTACTCGTTATCAAGTTCCATCTGATTGATGGTTTCAAACGTCGTAGGTATCAGGTTCTCCATATGGAGTTTCAGGCACGACACCCATATCGAATTTGTTTCCTCAAAAAACTTGATGCCCTGTCCCGGAACTATCAGGTTAACGTTATGGACTTCCTTGATAGTCTTTTGGTTCCCATATTTTTTGAGGATCTGGTTCGATATTGCAGACGGCAAACCTATGTCGCTGACCTGCTTTGAACTCCGGCACTTTGGGTTCTGAACGGCAAACTCCGCTACACGGAACGCCTTTTCAAGTTCGGCGTTGAAATTCTGTCCGTGTTTGAGTTTGTATGTCAGTAGCATTCAGTTCCTCTTTTGGTCTTCGATGTATTTCTTGACGGTCGCTTCCGAGATGTGACCACAACTTTCACAATAATAACTGCGTGTCCATAATGTCGGAAGCCGGGTTCTTAAAGGTTCAAACTCATGCCTGAGTAGCCTTGACGTATACCCTTTCAACTGCTGGACTATCCAATGAGGGCTTGCCGTAGGTTTGCATTTCACGAAGATGTGGATGTGATCAGGCATTATCTCACAGATAGCTATCTTGACGTTGATCTCTGCTGCCTTCTTCTCTAAAAGTTCTTTCAGCCTATCAGATATTGGTGGTTGCAGAACCTTCCGTCGATATTTTGGACACCATATCAGATGGTATCCGATGTTGTAGACGCAAGTGTTTGAGTGTGTCCATCTTTCTGTTGGCATCTATCTATCTATTTGGGTGACAAGGATATAAGGTTTGCGCTTGATAAGATTAACGCCATTCATCCCACCTCTAAAGAGGTGGGCTTTCTGGCTGCTTTAAGCGTAA
>Ga0209749_1001019_pt1 | contig 29128 bp, 30 predicted proteins | sample EPASupsiteSAE347_FD_187267 | JGI IMG/M metagenome (GOLD analysis project Ga0209749, IMG submission 187267) | Bioremediated contaminated groundwater from EPA Superfund site, New Mexico - Sample SAE3-47 (SPAdes) (version 2) | ecosystem: Environmental > Aquatic > Deep subsurface > Groundwater >...
ATAATAATATTTAATGATTTTAAACAAGCAGCTATCGATTTATAAGCTTTTTTCTCTTTTGTAATTATTTGAGACTTTGATAACATGATTAAAAGATTGTCTAGATATTGTTGAAAATTGCGTATAATTTTTTGTTTTATGCATTTGAAATATGGGGCAGAGTCTCGATATTCTCTTCACAATATAATTTCTTTTTAGCGTCTAAATAATCTCTCCCAATATTTGTATCTAAAAATATTTTCATAGCTTTATCAATTGGGTAATATAATATATTGTCGCGAAGTTCTAACTTATCAATTCCTGAACAAAACATAATCAAATGTGTATTTTTGCCAAAATACTTTTTCAAAGAATCAACCTTCCAAGAAATAGAATCTAAAGGCGAATTTGTGACGAATGTGCGCCTACGCGCAAGAATAGCCCTTCGGGACGTTTTTAGCGAGTATACGGGGTTATGACAGATTGCAGTTACGTTTATACCCAATCGATTTATCTATATTAGAAACAGGTTAAATGAATCTAAATTTTTAAGTGACTGTTGAATACATGAGTTAGCGGGCACTAACTTTGGTTCTCTTTTCCTTGATCTCTTTAAAAATTTCATCCAGGCTCTCAGATAACCATTGAGATCTTTCCTTCGTATAATCTCCCCTTCCCAAGTCGAAACTCTGGACAAACCTGACCATCCCTATCGGTCCGAGGTTTTTCGCAAGAACTTCCAGTCCCTCTTTTCTTATTTTGCTTATTGTTTTAGCTTTCATTTTTCAGTTACCTCCATTAGCCATCTAACAGGGTTTTCAACTCTGATTTTAACAATGCTATCATTAGCCATAACCTTTTTCACAATCTCATCATCGGTTGTGAGCATAACTTCCGCAGACTTATCAGCGCATGCGAGATGAAGGGCATCTAATGCTTTCAATCCAACATTTTCAAGTTCAGAAGCCCTTCTCAATATGTTTTCATCAACAGTCACCCTATCTCTTGAAATTGCTGCAAGAACCTTTACACCAGTTTTTCTTTCATCATCAGGTATTTTAGAAATTTCATAATCTATAGCTTCACTCCCTACGAGTGCCCAATCATACAGGCATCTATTTAATATCGCCAATATGGCTTCGGATTCAATCCCCCATTTGATAAATGAACAAAAACAACAAACAACCGATGGAAACCACTCATGCGCCACCCGTAGATGTTCGCGATTTCAATCGGGGGTGACTTCCGTTTCTACACCATAAAAATGCTCAATACCTCGGGCACTTCGCCCGCGCCAGTACCACCGATACCCCTCTCGTCCCCAGCTTTTCCTCAAGCAGACTCTTGATATTGATATCCGCCTGCGGGTCTATCACCTCGGTATCTTTGATGTAAGACCTCACCATCTCAGTCAGATCCGGGACCTGCTGCCCTCCGGTCATGGCTGCTATCTCGTTCTGCAGCACTACTACCACCACCTCGTGTTTGTTATGCGCCGCGTTGATAAGACCCGCCATTCCTGAGTGCGCAAGACCGAAATCGCCTATTATCGCTATCCCCTTCCTGCTGAAACCGCAGGCTGTGCCTATGGCAGAGCCCAGGGAGAACGCAGCATCAAGCAGACTGAGCGGCGGCGCTGATGCCCGGATGGAGCATCCCATATCGCCAGCAACAGGTACGTTAAGCTCTTTTATAGCATTGTATAAGGGCAGGTACGGGCAGTCCTCGCATATCGGGCGTTCCCCTCTTTCCCTGATGGTCTGCGGCACGACCTGCTGTGCTGCGGTCTCACTCTCTATGTTCTCTATCGCCCTCTTAATATCCAGAGCCTCCACGGTTCCGTAAGGCATGTGACCTGTCAGCTTTCCAAGTACTTTCCCTGGGAGCTGTCTTTCTATAACTGGTTCTGTCTCCTCCACAACAAGCACGCGCTCATGCTCATTCAGGAAACGATCTATTATATTCTGAGGAAGGGGATTGACCGTACAGAGAGAGAGATGGGAGAAATTCTCAGGGATCACAGATTCAACCAGGGACGACGGGAAGCCTGAGGATATTATCCCATACCTTCCCATTTTCTTATAAGCATTCAGTTGCGATGTTCCAGCAGCCCTGCACATCTCCGGGAAGACCCTGCCGTGGAAATGCTGGTGTTTGCCGAGCATTGTAAGATGCCATATTTTTTTATCAATGGGCGAAGACGCATGACCAGGTCTATTTTTCCTTTCAATATGCCCCCCGCTTCTGAGAAGCCTGTCAGTCAGTCTGATTATTGCAGGTGTGCTCACTTTCTCTGATAGCTCAAATGCATCCAAGATGCTCATGTAAAGCGCCTGTGGGGTAGAGGGATCAAATACCGGGACCTCGGCGATAAGCCCGTAGAAACGCGAATCCTGCTCGTTCTGGGATTTCTCCACTCCCGGGTCGTCCCCCGCTAAGATCACTACACCCGCACCTATCGTATGCGTTGCAGAGGTCACAAGGGGATCGGCAAGTATATTCATGCCTACATGCTTCGTGATAACAGCGCTGCGCTCACCGCAAATGGATGAGCCGAGTGCGATCTCAAGCGCCACTTTCTCGTTGACAGACCACTCATGCCTTATTTTCCCGCCAAGGGCTTCCATGAGTTCGGTTATCGGATAGCCAGGCACGCCTGTAACTGTCTTTACGCCGCTGTCTAGAAGCGCGCAAACGGCGGCGTCCCTGCCGTTCATAGCATCACCGATTCATCGTTTCGCGAAAACCAGGGAAGCGCAGCAAGGGCGCCTATTATGCCTTTGCCGCCTATGCAGATCTCAACGCCGTTCTCTTCTGCCGTCTTTAGTGTCAGTTCCTTTGTTATCATCCGGCTCCTGCACAGCCTGCTGTACTCCATAAGGGAGGCTGCATCAAAATCAGACAGCGCGACCATACCGGTCTCGTCGGATACGCTGTACTCCACAAGCCCTTCTTTTATTTTCCCAAGCAATTCCTTCGCAGAGCCTTCAACGCATGCGAACTCAAGCACGGTCGCAACGCAGTTCTGGGTCTTATCCGGCACTGGATAGAGCTGGACAAGGGTATGGGAGATGTATTTGTGCTCAAGCGAATCCGAAGCAGCAGCGATGTTATGCGCCAGAGTCCACGTCGCGCCCACCTCTTTTGAATCTGTGTTGTCAATGCCTACAAGAACTCTCTCCCTTCTCGGTACAACTATTGTCCCGCTTGCGCGCTTCCCTCCGCCTGATTCCGAAATCCGGCAGCGCAGGACCCCGTTAGCGTAAGCCCTGCACGTGGTTGCCCCGACGCCGCCGCCGCCAAGACCGCTGTAGGTTATCTCGATCTCGCTGCCGCTGACGGTGACTGATTCAATGCCCGCAGCAGCAGTTGAGGACTGGAGGTTGAGGCTTGTGCTTCCTGTCCTCACAAGGTAGCGCATCATATCCCCGATTGCGCGGCTCTTGACAACGAGAGGGCTCTTTGAGTAGTGGTACAGAGCCCAGGCTGAGCCCCCATAGCAGTTCGAGTGCTCCATTATTTCCACGAGCTGGTTTTTTCTATCTGCCACTGCATAGATGCCCTTGTAAGGGATTGTATAGGGATCGGATAGGTGCATAATTTACAGTGGTTTTAAGTATTTTATCCAATATATGAGTATTTGTGAAGAAATGACCAAGAAGCTCCTGTGGGTAGTCTTAATACTTCTATTTACTTTGAACAGCATCTATGCACTTGAGGAGGGCGTGACCATTCCCCTCGTAGCCGATCGAAGCACTGAAGAGGGGGAAGAGGGGATACTCCTTGGTGCCCAGGTTATAGTCACGAACGGTACGGGTCATGTTTTCGTGGATACGAATCCCTACACCCAGGTCGATCTTCAGGGCTCGGCGAGACTTGCGGCTATGGTCGCCTCGGATGTGCTGGGTATTGATGAGCAGGCATATGATTTTTACTACATCATCGATATAAGTTCGCCTATCATAGGCGGGCCATCGGCAGGTGGAGCCCTGACAGTAGCCACCATTGCAGCCATAAATAACTGGACATTGAAGCCTGATGTCGTAATGACAGGCATGATAAACCCGGATGAGACCATAGGTCCGGTCGGCGGTATCCCTTATAAGCTGGAAGCTGCTGCCGCCAAGAATGCCACCCTTTTCCTTATCCCGCAGGGACAGAGCACTGTCACGATCAAAAAGGCTTCCAGCGGGTCAAAGGGCACGTTCATTATCAGTGAGCTAAAAGATGAGACCGTTGACGTTGTTGAGCTTGGAAAAAAACTGAACGTCACCGTAAAAGAAGTGGGCACGATCCAGGAAGCTGTCCTGGCTTTTACAGGGCATGATATCAATAAATCAACGTACAATGGCACCATTCTCACCCCTGACTACCTTGAACTCCTCGAACCCCTTGCTACCAGGTTAAAAAAAGAATCCGCCGACATGTATGGATCAACCTCCGCGCTCGTACAGGATGACCCGTTCCTTAAGCAGGCTAAAGATACCCAGAGCCGGGCGGATAATATGTATAACGATAAGAAATACTACGCTGCGACCTCTCTATACTTTAATTCGATGATTAACATACGCATAGCCCAGTGGAACTACGGATACAGCAACGCAGCAGATAAAGAACAGTACCTTGCAGAGCTGACCGATAAAGTTGAGAAACAGATACAGGGCTCAGAGAAGGACCTTGATAACTTTAAGCAGTACGGCGTGACCGATGTGGGCGCCGTTGGAGCGGCTGAATCAAGAATAACAGCAGCCAGGGCAAGACTTGAAGATGCAAAGACCCTCAACGACACTGAAGAGATGATCCCATTACTCGCTTTCGCAAATGAGAGGGCGCGTACGGCTCAGTGGTGGCTGACGCTTGCCAGGCCGGACGGGAGAGTAGTACCTGAGAGCACACTTAAGGACCGTGCGGGCTGGTACCTGAGCCAGGCGCGGTCGATCACTACCTACATGCAGACTCTACTGGCAGAGAGCGGGCCGCATCCGGGCGTCACCGGGCAGGCTGAGGATGATATAAAACTTGCCGAGAAGGAGATGCAGCGCGGGTATTATTCAGGCGCGATCTTCGATTCGCTCCAGATCTCGGTCAGCTCAAGCACGACCATAGGGCTGCTCGGACAGGTCGATACCGATAAAAAAATAGAGCAGAGCGCCAGTGCGGCAGAGGCGGCGATAAATGAAGCCAGGATGGGGGGAGTCGAACCCACGCTCGCGGTGAGCGCATATGAATACGCCGAAACCCTGACCGAACCTTTCGATAAGATCAACCAGTACGCTTATGCAAAAATGGTTGCAAGGACATCCGTGGTGCTCAATTCCCATGCTGTTTCCACCAACAGGACGCCTGTAAAGCCTGCGCTTACCTCATTTATATCCGAGACGCCGCCGCCCACCCCGGCTGCAACTTCAACAGAACAAAAAGTAAGGGTCCCTGCCTTTGAAGCTATCGCAGCACTGGCGATAATACTGCTCGCAGGGCGCCTGAGAAAGAGATAGTCCGGGTATGATTCACAGGATATATTTTTCAGTTTGCGGTGAAGGCTACGGGCATTCAAGCAGGGATATGGCAATAGCTAAAGAACTTACAGGGGCTGGAGCCGATGTCCTGATGGGAAGCTACGGATACGTGCTTGACCGCTTAAGCAGAAGTTTTAACGCCGTTGAGGTCGAGAGGGAGTTCGAGATGGTGGGGAACCACGGATCCTTTGACCTCAAAGCTACCATATCCCGCAGCAGCAGCACGGCGTTCCACTTCTCAAGGATAATCTCGGAAGAGAAAAAAGCAATGAGAGACTTCAATGCCTCATGCGTGGTTGCTGACGGCAGGAGCGCGGCGGTCTTTGCAGCCTTCAAGCTTGGCATACCGTGCATCATAATCTCAAACCAGACCAGCGTGATGCCCTTTTTTAACGATTGTACCTTTTTTTTACGCCTCATAGGAAAGCCTGTCGAGTTCACGGTCAAGACCATGACCGCGCTTGCTGAAGAGGTCATGATACCCGATTTTCCGCCCCCGCATACCGTATGTCTTGACACGCTGAGCAAAAGCCCCCATACTATGAAAAAACAGCGCTTCATAGGACCTGTCGTATCTTTGAACCCTGACTGCCAGGTACCGCCTGATATAGAATCCCCCTTTGTTTTGACACTTCTTGGCGGGCATTCTTTCAGGCTTCCCATCTTTAACGGGATACTGAGCATAGCCGATAGGTTCCCGGATATGGATTTTGTGATCTTCACGAAATTCAAGAGCGATGCTGTCCCGGAGAACGTCAGGGTGATGGAATTCGCTGAGGATATCTCAGCATACATGAGGGCTGCCGAGCTTATAATAACGCAGGCAGGGCACAGCACGGCGATGGAGATGCTGACGCTGGGGAAGCCTGCGCTTATAATACCGGATAAAGGGCAGATAGAGCAGGAGAGCAATGCCGGGCGCATGAAAGAGCTCGGTGTCTGCGATACCCTTGACTACTCGTCGCTTGAGCCTGAGCAACTTTTTGAGAAGATATACATCCTGCTGAACGATGTGAGGTTCAGGAGAAGAGCCGTGCAATTTTCCGAGAGGGCAAAGGTGATGGGAGGGGCAAAGAAGGCTGCGGATATCATTCTTGCTCTGTCTGAGAGGATGTTATGCTATTAAAGTGATATAAATGGATTTTTTAACATACATAGTATCGATAGATCAGTCGGTTTTCCTGGATATCAACCACAGCCTCGCAAATTCATATTTTGATGTTGTTTTCCCGGTCTTCAGGGAATTCACCTATATTTTCTGGCTGCTTCTCATCATCTATTTCTGGACAAGGGATGAGAGGGAACTTGCACTGCTTATGGGAGCAGGAATCTTTGCAGGCGCGGCGTTTACCTATCCATTGAAATTCATCATCGACAGGACAAGACCTTACGATCAGATAGAATCCGCCAGGTTATTGACCCCATCCGAATCTGATCCATCCTTCCCTTCGGGACATACCGAGATGAGTTTCCTGGCTGCGACCATCGTGTCCAGATTCCACCCCGGGTACAGCAAATACCTCTACTCTTTTTCATTTATCGTGGGTCTGAGCAGGATATACGTAGGGGTGCATTTCCCGATGGACGTGGTAGGGGGCGTGCTTGTCGGTGTAATGATTGGGAAGCTTGTCCTTGTAGTGAAGGAAAAGAGGAGTGTTTTTGGAGAGAAAGAGGTTTGAACAGCCTGAGGCAGACAGCTTGATTTTTACAGTAAATATGCATCTCAAAGCCATCGATCTGCCCAGGGAAAAAATCGCTGAGTTTTGCAGGCGAAACCACATCCGCAAACTATCACTTTTTGGTTCTACCCTGAGTGGCGATTTCAGGCAGGATAGTGATATAGATTTACTTGTTGAATTTGACCCTGAGCACATACCAGGACTTATCAGACTTGCAGGTATGGAGATCGAGCTATCTGAAATCCTGGGACGAAAGGTAGATTTAAGAACGCCTCAAGACCTGAGCCGCTATTTCAGGAATGAGGTACTCAGTTCGGCAGAGGTGCAGTATGCGGAGGGATGATCCTGTACGCCTGCGTCATATGCTGGATGCTGCCAGGGAAGCTGTATCTTTTAATCCATAGAGATCGTAGGGGAAGCAGCCGCTAATGTAACAAAAGAATGCTTGAAAAAATCGTTTAACTCTCCACTACCCCCCGCTTACCGCAGGCAGTATCGATATCTCGTCCGTGCCCTTCACTGCGCTGTTAAGACCGTTAAGATGCCTTATGTCCTCCCCGTTCACGTACAGGTTGACAAACCGCCTCACCTCGCCCTTATCCAGGATGCGGCGCTCAAAATCAGCGCCGTATTGCTCGACGAGTTTGTCCAGCACAGCCTTTACAGTCGTATCGCCTATATCAAGGGTCGTTTCACGCGCATGCGTTACGTTGCTCAGCGCAGAAGAGAATCTGATTTTTACCATTCGTATCACCTTTATGTACGCGCAAGAGGCGCGACCTCTTGCCTGTGAATGTCAAGTCTGGGCTCTATGAGACGCTCGAATTCGCTCAGCATGGGTTTGATGACCGGTGGGCGCTGCAGTGATTTGAGGAGTGTGTCCTGCGCCTTAAGACCATTGCCCGTGACATAGACCACGATGCGTTCATCAGGCTGGATGTGTCCGCTCTCTACCAGTTTCTTTAAGCCAGCTACAGTTGTGCCGCCAGCGGGCTCTGTGAATATTCCCTCTGTTCTTGCAAGGAGATGGATGGCCTCTATGATCTCCCCGTCCGTGGGTGAAGCAGCATAACCGCCGGAATCCAGGATGGCTTTCTTGGCATAGTAGCCGTCAGCCGGGTTGCCTATCGCCAGGCTGTGCGCCACGGTCTCAAAGTTCCGCACAGGCACCACTTCGCTGTTATTCTGGACTGCTGTTGCAATGGGCGAGCAGTTAAGCGGCTGGGAACCTGAAAATTTTACCTCAGCCTTATCTACCAATCCGATGCGTTCAAGCTCCCTGTATCCGCGCGCGATAGCGCACAGGAGCGCGCCGCTTGCCAGCGGGGCGACAATGTGGTCGGGAGTCTGCCAGCCGAGCTGCTCCGCAGTCTCATACGCCAGCGTCTTTGAGCCCTCTGTATAGTAGGGGCGGATGTTGATGTTCACGAAAGCCCAGTCAGGGTGTGAATCCGCAACCTCGCTTGCTAGGCGGTTAGCATCGTCATACGTCCCTTCCACTGCGATAACGCGGGGACCGTAGATGAGCATCTGCACGATCTTGCCAAGCTCGATCGTCCCGGGAATGAAGATATACGCTGGAAGCCCTGCCTTTGCTGCATGGGCTCCGACAGCAGCAGCAAGGTTGCCGGTGCTTGCACACCCCACAGCCTTGACATTGAACTCAAGTGCCTTTGAGAGGGCGACCGATGTGACCCTGTCCTTGAAGGAGTTGGTCGGGTTCACGGATTCATCAAGAATGTAAAGTTCATCCAGCCCCAGAGCGGCCCCCAGGCGCTCTGCGCGGTGAAGCGTATTGAACCCGGCCCCCAGGTCGACGCGCTTTCCCGATTCCACTGGCAGGAGGTCGGCGTATCTCCATATGGATTTCGGTCCTGCCGCGATCTTTTCCTTGCTTGTGTGATCTGCAATATAATCCCAGTCGTAGTTGACCTCAAGAGGTCCAAAGCACTCATAACATGTATTCTGAATAACGGCAGGGTACTCCGCACCGCATTCCCTGCATTTTAATCCGATGACGCGACTCATTTAAACTTCACCATTGTCATAATAGAACATTACCATATATAATATTTACCCTCCAAAGAGATAACTGGGAGTAATAATATTAACTGCTCCCTGGGAGAGGTTTAGAACTCTTCCGTACTAGGGTGATTGTAACAGAACATGGATTGTATGGGTGACATGAGTAGACACGGGTTAAAATATCCGTGAATCCGTCCGATCCGTGTCACCGTGTTCCGTACCGCTGCTGCAGGAGCCCATCCAATAATTCCAACATCAATACGACTTGAGCATATAAATGAGCCGCAGAGACGCTGAGAAACAAAAACTACTCCTTAAATTTCATCTCTGTGTTCTCTGTGCCTCTGTGGCAAATTATTTCAAAAGCCACAGAGACGCAGAGGCACAGAGCGCTTTTTGGGATATTTCTCTTCATCTCCGCGCCCCTGTGGCGATTTTTTATATAGGTAGTGAGATTTAGAACACTACCGAGTGAGCAGAATAGTTTTTACTATCCCATCAATCCTGTTTTTCAATCTAATTAGTGGATGGGCTTCTCTCCGCGGTGAAATCTTAAACTACTTTCGCTTCATCGAACAATAACGCTAAGTGACCTATTTAAATCTCCAGTACCAATAAGCTCTTTATGCTGCGTGTAACATTTCTCGGGACAGGTGGTACCCTCCCCACTCCAAATCGCAATCCTTCAGCCGTGCTCATCAATCGCGAGGGAGACATGATTCTGTTCGACTGCGGCGAGGGGACACAGCAGCAGATGATGCGCGCAAAAACAGGGATGAAGCTCACGTCTATTTTTATCACCCACTTCCACGCTGACCATTTCCTCGGCATACCAGGACTGATACAGACGATGTCGTTCAACGGCAGGACAGAGCCGCTGGACATATACGGTCCCCGGTGGACAAAGCAGCTCGTAAGGCTTCTCATCGAGCTTGGCTATTACAAGCTCGGGTTCCAGATAAAAGCGCACGAGCTTGAGGGCGGGGACGTCATAGACAGAGAAGGTTATTCCATAAAAGCTGTCGCCACAGACCACGGCGTCCCGAGCCTCGGCTACGTACTTGAGGAGAAAACGCGTACAGGCAGGTTCAACAGGGAGAGAGCGATCGAGCTTGGCATCCCTGTAGGACCCATGTTCTCAAAGCTGCAAAGAGGTGAGCCTGTTACCGTGAACGGAAGGGTAATAATGCCTTCAGAGGTGATAGGACCGGGACGCCCCGGGAGAAAGATAATTTACACCGGGGATACGCGCCCGTGCGAACCCATTGCAAGAGAGAGCACAGGGGCGGATCTGCTCATCCATGACGGGACGCTGGCCGACGAACTCCGCGAGTGGGCGCTTGAAACAAGGCACTCCACGGCAGGAGAGGCAGCCTCCCTTGCAAAAGAAGCAAACGTGAGACAACTGGTACTGACGCACATCAGCTCAAGGTACTCGGAGGATACTGGACCGCTTCTGCGGGATGCAAAAAAAGTGTTTGAGAACGTGAGGATAGCACAGGAATTGATGGAGATCGAAATACCGCTCTCCGATAAATAAATATTAAACATATGCAATTACATACTTCACAGGTGATAGGGTTGAACTCCGGAACACTGAAATTCAAACTGGAAATCGAGAGGATCGGGAACTTTCTTGACCTTGATGAGCTTAAAATAAAAGAGGCGATGGAGAGCGGCAAGACCACGCTCATATCCCAAAGGTTCTTTAACAAAGGGATATACAGGGTACGCAATGCTGGCAACGGTAACTTTGAGAACGTCGCTGTGAATATCGACAAAATAGGCGCGGTCACCTACGAGGGGCTTGTCAGGGAACTTGGCGAGGGCTGCGTTGACAGGAACCTCTGGAGGGACGTGCCCGAGGGCGATGTAATATTCTTCTATTCGCTCAGGCTTGAGAACGATTTTGTGAAATAGCCTTTGAAATAGTCTTATATTAACCTTATAGAACTGATGCGCTCAAGAAGCATCCCTTCAACGATCAGCGGGTAATCGGTCTGTGCGCTCTTAAGAGCACTTGCAAGCTTCCAGCTCTTCTCGGCAAAGATTGTGATGAGCGGCTCGCCTTTCTTAACGATCTCGCCTTTTTTCTTGTGTATCCAGACGCCTGCTCCCTGATCCGTGGGTGCGCCGGCCAGTCTTGCAATCTCGACTATGCGCTTGTTGTTGAATTCTATGACGTAGCCGTCGGCAGGCGCAGGAAGCTCAGCTTTGTTCTCGCCGGGGTTGATGTCCGTATGTGTTACATCCGGGTTCCCGCCCTGCGCTTCTATTATCTCTTTAAGTTTTTTGAGAGCTCTGCCTGAGCGCAGCGTTTCCATCGCAAGCTCCTTGCCGTGGTCTTTGACTGCAACCCCTCCCATCTCAAGCAGTATCCCTGCCAGACCTGTGCTCTTCTCGATAAGGCTGTTCGGACCCTGCATCGTTTCAAGCACCTTGAGCGCCTCCCTTACTTCAAGGGCAGGACCCACTGTCCTTCCGACTGGCGAGGCACCGTATGTCATGGCGCATTCCACCCTCATGCCCAGCCGCTCGCCCAATTCGATAAGTTCCCTGGCAAGTTTCTTGCCGTCTTCCATCGTGGGAACTTTGGTCCCTATGCCTGTCGGTATGTCGATCACGACGTTATCAGCCCCGACAGCGCCTTTTTTTGCCATTATCGATGCAAGGAGCTGGCTGCGCGGGTCAATGGAGAGGGGGTATTCGGCTCGTATCAGCTTGTCATCCGCAGGAGCTATGTTCGTGGCTCCTCCCCATGTGATCACACCGCCCACCCTTTCGGTGAGGTCTTTTATTTCCTCTGCCGAGAACTCGACGGGCGCAAGCACCTCCATCAGATCGGCAGTGCCCGCGGCCCCCGTTATAGCCCTTGAACTTGTCTTGGGTATGAGAAGCCCGTTCGCCGCAACTATGGGCACTACGAGCAGTGATATCTTGTTACCCGGAACACCGCCTATGCTGTGTTTGTCCATGATGGGGTGGGTATCGAACTCGATCTTCTCACCCGTGTCGATCATAGCCCTGGTGAGCCATTCGATCTCATCCGGGGTCATCCCGTTGATGTACGAAGTTGTGACGAATGCAGACATCTCTATCTCCGTGAGGTTATCCCTGACCATGTCCTGGATGATCTGGTATATCTCCTCCTGCGTAAGCTTCTGGCGGTCCATGAATTTCCGGATAAACCAGACCGAGTCCGGTCTTGATGTGGGGATGAGGTCTATCGTTAAAGGGCATACCTTCCCGAGCTTTTCGCAGCATTCCTGGTATACCCCGACGTTCCCTGGCGGGATCATTTCCCCTACCTCAACGATAGCAGTCAGGTAGCTGTGGTCTCTCAGTTGAACGCGGTCGCCTGCAAGTATACCGAGCTCTTTTGCATCGCCAGTGTTAACCACCACTTTATATCTTCCAGCCCTTATCTGGATCGGTTGAACTTTTAATTCCATCTTATTCCACTTTCTCGGCAAATGCGAATTTCCGCATTACCTTATTGATTTTGATCTTGATCCTGTCACCTGCTTTTGTCTGGGGCACAAAGATCACAAAACCTTTTACTCTGGCAATGCCGTCGCCTTTTTTCGCAAGGTCGTCTATCGTTACATCATAAGTCTCTCCGACTGCTACCGGAGCGCTTTTTTCCTGATCTCCTCTCATCAAAATTACACATCCTTAACTTATCTGGCAAACAAGAACTGTAGAAATAGTAACAACCTTTTACTGCCGTAAATGCCATTACCAGAACAGCCTTCGATTGCAGGTATTTGTATATCTTTACAATACATAAAACTTTGCATAAGTTAAAATCAGGGATGATAAAAGCATATTATTTATATGGATTGGTCCTGTAGAGTAAATGATGCGAACACGACTGCGCGATTTCATAGTCACGGACGAGGACTGGATATTCGCCGTGGCGGACTACTGCCATGATGAGGGCATAAGATCAGTCCTCAGGTACGTGCCCGACCCGCAGGGTTCAAGAGGCGTGCACAAGAAATACCGCAAGTTCGACTTCGACGACGCCTTCGTTTTCATGAAAAACACCCGTCCTGAGTGGGTGAAAGACGTACACATCGTGCCTCCTGAGCGCGTAAAACAGGTACTTGCTCCCGACAGGAGGCTTCCTTTTATAATGAAAGAACACAAAAGGGTCAGGACTATCGTAAGCGTGCTCCAGAAAGGCGTATCCCTTTCGAAGATGGGAGTGACTGGCTCTCTTCTTGCCGGATTGCAGAACGAATCGTCAGACATTGATTTTATCGTCTACGGCCGCGCCTGGTTCACAGCGCGGGATATCATCGCGCGGGCTAAAAGAGAAAGGACTGCCATCACAGAGATAAGCGATGGGATGTGGAAGGATATCTATAAAAAACGAAAGCCTGAGATCTCATTTGAGGAATTCCTCGCGCACGAGCTGCGGAAAGGGAACAGGGGGATGGTGGACGGCGTGTACTTTGACCTGCTGTACGTGAGGGACTGGGAGGATATCGAACCGTGCGCAAGAGGGGTCGATATAGAGGTAGGGACAATTGAGGCTATAGTGACCAATGCCGATTTCTCCTTCGACAGCCCCGCGATATATAAGATAGACCATCCAGAGATAAGCTACGTTCTGTCATACACCCACACCTATGCAGGGCAGGCGCTGCCCGGTGAGAGGATCGAAGCCAGGGGGATGGTCGAGGCTGTGGGAGATATGAAAAGGCTAGTCGTGGGGACTACGAGGGAACCGAAAGGGGAGTGGATACGCTCGCTTACGCTGCTGGAATCGTTGTGATTGGATGATATAGATATGGATTAAAAGTAAGGATTAGAGGTATCCGTGAAAATCCGTGCGCATCCGCGTCATCCGTGTTCTGCATCGTAGCTTTTCTTTGCGGCTGCTTTCTCCAAATATGCCGATATCTATTTGCCGCTTTTCTGTGGCTTCATTTCGTCGTATCCTATCTCTTCTTTCGTGAGATAGCACGCCGGGTCGTCAGCCCATACGTTGCCGTGTATCGCCTCAGCACGCACGCGGAAATTGCCGTTGCAGATATCAAACCACTTGCACCGCGCGCACCTGTCCGCATTTGCTTTTATGAGAGGTTTCCTGTTCTTGAGACCTGCCATAAGCTCGTTGCCCGTATCTGTCCATATCTCACTGAACTTGCGCTCTTTCACGCTGCCGAATGAGTAGTGCCGCCAGAACTGGTCTGCGTGGACTGAGCCGTCCCACGAGACGCATGCTATGCCGATGCCTGTGGAGTTGCCCTGGTTCATCTGGAGGAGTTCGTACACGTCAGAAGCGCGCTTCGGGTCTTCTTTCAGAAGGCGGAAATACACATACGGTCCATCGCAGTGGTTATCCACGGTCAGCACCTCCATCGGGAAGCCGCGCTCGTGCATTGCCCTTGTCCTGTCCATGATAAGGTCAAGCGTCTTCCTGCTCTCTTCATGTGAGAGGTCCTCTTTCACTAGTTTTGAGCCGCGTCCGGCGTAAACTAGATGATAGAAGCAGACGCGCGGTATCTTCTCTTTCTCAAGCAGGTCGAATATGGCAGGGATGTCCTTTACGTTTTTCTTATTTATTGTGAAGCGAAGCCCAACCTTGATGCCCTCAGCAAGGCAGTTGCGCATGCCCTGAAGTGCAGCATCGAACGCTCCCGGAACGCCCCTGAACTTATCGTTTGTCTCCCTCATGCCGTCAAGAGACACGCCGACATAGGAAAGCCCTATCTCCTTCAGGATTTTGGCCATCTTCTTATCTATCAGCGTTCCGTTCGTGGAGATGACTGCGCGCATGCCTTTTGACCTTGCGTACTGCGCCAGTTCCGGGAGGTCGGGACGCATGAGCGGCTCGCCCCCTGAAAAAAGTATGACCGGCGCGCCGAACTTTGCCAGGTCGTCGATAAGCTCCTTTCCCTGTTCCGTAGTTAATTCGTTCTTGTATTCGATATCCTTTGACTGGGCATAGCAGTGGACGCAGCGCAGGTTGCAGCGCCTCCCCATGTTCCAGACAACAACGGGCTTTTTATCCTTTGAGAATTGCAATAAATGCGACGGGAGTTTCCCGGACTCACGGCCGTACCTGAGCGCGTCCGAAGGCTCGACAGTCCCGCAGTAAAGTTTTGAGATACCTATCATCCTTTCTCTCCTTTGTTCGATATATTACGAATATTCCCCGTATTTAAATACGGGGTATTAAAGATTTCCACTCTTATTCGAATTCTATGAGCAATCCTCTCTTTTCATCCGATCTGATACTTATGCTCTGCGCAACGTCTGCCAGTTCTTTCTCAACATGCACAGTTACACCGTCCTGCCTGAATGTAACATCACCTGCAAGTTCTTTTCCTACAGGTGTTATCTCAAATTGTTTGCAGCACCCGCCGCCGCTTACAAATAGACGCACGGCAGGTTTATTCTCTTCTGCAAGGGCTTTTTTAATGAATTCGATAGCCTTATCGTCTATAAAAAGTTTGCTCATTATTTCTCCAAAAGGATTTCTTATCGGATTAACTTTCCATTCCAGAACCAATAAATGGTCACAGGCGAATTAAAGCATATGATACCCCTTCACCTCTACCATGCCAGGCAGTGCGACCCAAAGAAGTGCTCCGGGAAGAAGCTTGCAAGGTTCAGGCTCGCCGTTCACCATGAGAATCCAAGAACGCTTCCCGCCGGCTCTCTGCTTCTTGACCCCTTTGCAGAGCAGGCGCTCTCTCCTGCGGATGATACACGCAAGGGTTTAGTTGTCCTCGATTGCTCCTGGGAAGAGGTGGAGCGCGTGTTCCCGGTGCTGCAGAGGCTGCGACTCAGGCACCGCGCCCTGCCCTTCCTGCTTGCTGCCAACCCTGTGAACTTCGGCAAGCCCTTCAAACTCAGCACTGTCGAGGCGTTTGCGGCTGCGCTCTACATACTGTGTGAGAAGGAGCAGGCTGCGCTCATCCTGAACAAGTTCAAGTGGGGGAATACCTTCCTGGAACTGAACCGCGAGCCGCTGGAGAGGTACTCTGAGGCAAAGGACAGCACAGAGGTCGTGAGGATACAGGCGGATTACCTGGGATAAATCGAAATTTTCCGATGTTTATGCACAATTGTATCAACATCTGATTCTTTAAGTCCCCGTTCCTTGGCTAACTTCACTCCCTTTTCGAACCTTCTCTTATTTTGGCATCTTTTTCTCGTTTTTTAATCCCGGCATAGCCGATTACTGCAAGCGCAGCCCCGACAGCAAAAACTATCCCATACATATTCATGTACAGGTTCGTCACGTTATAAAGAGGTCCTGACAGGAATTCATTTGCAGACTGCATGAAGTCCTCTTTTCCCGACAGGATGCCTGTTGAGACAAGCAATTGTTCCCTGTATTTAACGAGCACGAAGAACAGGAACGGGAACCCGGCGCTCAGCAGGGTCATACCTACTTCTTTAGAAATAACAAGCGGGTCCCTTATAAAGTAGATAAGGATGAACAGGCTCAGAACCACTCCTATCGCAAGATAAGGTATCAGCGTTTTAAGGAACTGGTTCATCTGCGCGGATATCACAAAACTCATGTTCCTGGAGTCCCTGTCAATGACCAGCGACTTTATGCAATCCGCAGGAGGGCAGCCGTAGTCTTTGTAGTAATCCTTCAATATTACGTTCGATATGGCATCTGACATACACTGGGACAGCGCCACTTCCCCTTTTGACCTGACCTCATTGCAGTCTATGGTCAGGCGCTCATCCCCAAGAGGGATAATGACACTGTCCGTGCTCTCACACTGCCGGACGATGCCTCTCGTGATCTGCTGTTCAGCGCCGCCCATGGCCTGTGTATCACCGATCACTTTTGCCGTCAGTTCACTAACTATCGGTTTTAATGTCTCGTATTCGGTTACATTTACAAGACCGTAAACCAGGATCAGTATCAGTACAAAGAATTTCAAAAGGGTTTTACCCGTCCATACCATCAATGTCTTCTTATCCAACTCGCATCACGCCATGTCTTTAGTACAGTATATAACAAATTATATTGAATATTTATCAGGTTATATACTTATATAGATTATGAGCTGGGAAACCCGGACGTATTGACCCTAATCCGATTCGTAGTCCACAGCCACTGCTGATTCTCTAGCTGCCGTCATGTACTTTGCCACTTCAACGTGAACTGGATGCGCCTGGTACGCTTTCAGTTCTTCCAGCGAATCGAACCTGGTGACGAGCGCAATATCGTACGAGCGCTCCGAGTGCAGGACATCGGTTCCGACCTCAAGATGGCGGAGCTGCGGGATTTTCCCTCTCATGCCCAGCAGGACATCCCTGGCTTTTTCAATACTTCCGGGGCTGCGGTCATTCAGCTTGAAAAGAACTATGTGCGTTATCATTTCTCCACCATCAGCTTCCTGACAGGCAGAAGTATCTCGTTCATGTACTCAGCAGCCGCGGCCTTTAGATCCATCGGGTGGACCTTCCGCGCCGCAAAATCAGATTCAAGCGCCTCGTAGCTGCTGTAGTGCAGGTCGCCGCCGTATTTCTCCGGGCGCTTAACAACTATTGCAGGATAGCGCGGCATGATGTGGTATTTGAATAAGCTGAGGATGGGGTTATCCTTGACCTCACCTTCAGGGCAGAAAGCAGCTTTCATTTTCTTTTTTATATCATCGGGCGTGTCGTCCACGGAGATGTAGTTGCCTTTGCTCGACGACATCTTCTTGCCGTCAAGACCTACCAGGATGGGCGTGTGGATGCATATCGGCGCCCTGTACCCTAGCTCAGGCAGTCCCTCGCGTGCTAGCATGTGGATCTTTCTCTGGTCGATACCGCCCACTGCCACGTCAACGCCAAGGTGGGCTATATCCAGCGCCTGCATGAGGGGATATATCATCTGCGATACCTTGGGGTTCTCCGCGTCCCGGCTCACCTCGTCCATACTGCGCCTTGCCCTGTTCAGTGTTGTACCGCGAGCCAGTCTCAGCACGTCCAGCATGTAACCGGGTTCAAGCTGGTACGATGAGCCGAGCACGAAATTCGTATTTTTCTCATCAAGTCCGAGAGCAATAAAGCATCTCTTGTTGTATTCGGCTATTTTGCGCACCTCGTCCATAGTTCCCTTTTCATTGAGGTACGCGTGGATATCAGCAAGCAGTACGGTTATCTTAAAACCAGACTGCTGGAGGTCAAGGAGCTTGTTCACTGTGAGCACATGGCCCATGTGTATCTTCCCGCTTGGTTCGTACCCAACGTAAGCAGAGGGTTTTTGCCCTGAATTGATAAGTGCTTCCAGTTCCTCTCGCGTTACGATCTCTTCCGTGTTCCTGGTGATTAGCTCCAAGCTGTCCATGATCAAAAGCTCCTTTGGCTCAAAACCTGCGGTTCTATGTCAGGCATACACATATAGTCTGCGATTACCTAAAACTTAATAACATGAGGGTCAATTTAGAAGCCATTTAGAAATACAACATGCTTTCTATCATCATACACCCGCAGGAATCCAAAATCCACGTCCTGCCGGTCAAAGACAACATAAAAGAACCCACTTTCCTGGGGATACTGACATTAAAGAGAACGCCTAAAGGCGCACGCGTGGGTAGATTCAGGATAAAAAAGGGAGAAAAAGAAGAACTCAGGGCGCCTGATGAGGTCATAGAGCTTCTGCGCCTTGCGGATAAAATCCTTATTACCGAAGGTAACGAAATCTCTGAGGCCGGGTTCAAAGAACTTCTTGAAGCGTACCAACTGGATTACGGGTATGCAAATGCGTGCAGGCTCTGCCTTCTTGAAGACAGGTACACGCCTCTGGACAGCAGTTCCATCCGGTTCCACAGCGAGCAAATATGCGAAGAATGCGCAAAGAAAGAACTTATCCATGAGGCGGTCTTTTGCAAGATTGGAAGGCACGGAAAAGAGCGGCTTGTACAGATATTGCTTGGGATACGGAACCTTGACAGGGTGCTTGCAATGCTCAGTCCTGAGAAACTGGATTCGGGATTGACCAGGTTCGATACGATAGAAGCCAGTAAGATCGAGAGCTCGATCAGGGTAAAAGACCTGTCCATCCATGAAAAATTTAAAGAGATACTTCTCCACCAACTGGAAGAGCTGATGCCTGTCCAATCGCTCTCTGTAAAAGCAGGGCTCTTTGAGGGAAAGAACCAGTTGATAACCTCGGCCACGGCAACAGGGAAGACGCTGATCGGGGAACTTGCCGGCATCCAGAACATCCTGAACAAAAAGGGCAAGATGCTCTTCCTCGTCCCGCTTGTTGCGCTCGCCAACCAGAAGTACGGGCAGTTCACAAAACGCTATTCTTCTATCGCTACATCGTCCCTTCGCGTAGGGACGAGCCGCATAATAAAAGGTTCAAAAGGCATCAGGACATCCCTCTCTTCCGATATAATCGTTGGCACGTACGAAGGGATTGATTTCGTTATCAGGTCCGGTAATGCAAAGGCGCTCGGAAATATCGGAACGGTAGTGATAGACGAGGTGCACATGCTTGAGGATAAAGAGCGGGGGCACAGGCTGGACGGTCTTATCGCGCGCCTCAAATTTGTCGCTCCCGATGCCCAGTTCATCTACCTCTCAGCGACCGTGGGAAAGCCGGGATGGCTTGCGGAAAAGCTGGGGGCAGCACTTATCGAATTCGAGGAGCGTCCGGTTCCCATCGAGCGCCATCTCATCTTTGCGCCAGAATTCGAGAAGAAACGGTTGATCGAGAGCCTTGCAGGGCAGGAATATAACAAGAAATCCTCAAAAGGCTTCAGGGGGCAGACAATAGTATTCACAAATTCGCGGCGGAACTGCCACCTGCTCTCCGACGGGCTTGGCATCCGGGCGCTTCCCTACCATGCCGGTCTCTCTTACAGCGAGAGAAAGAGGGTGGAGGAAAAGTTCGGGAAAGGGGAGCTGCCTGTTGTGGTGACAACTGCTGCCCTGGCTGCAGGCGTTGATTTTCCTGCTTCCCAGGTCATATTCGAGTCGCTGGCCATGGGTATAGAATGGCTTACCATACGCGAGTTCCAGCAGATGCTCGGTCGCGCCGGGAGACCGGATTACCATGACATGGGCAAAGTGGTACTGCTGGCTGACCCGGAGAAGAGGTTCGGAAAAGGGGACTCAGAGGATGAGATTGCTTTCAGGCTGCTGAGAGGAGAACTTGAGCATTTCGGAGTGGATTACGGGGAAGATGAACTGCTTGAAGAGACTCTCTCCAACATCATTATCGCAGGCAAACTGACTGATATCAGGAAACTGGATGGACTGCTGCTTGGAGGGGGCGACCTTAACCACTTGCTGGATAAGCTCGCAGAATACGGTTTTATTGAAAAGAGAGGCTCATGTCTCTCCCCAACGCAGCTCGGACGGATAGTGGCATCCCATTTCCTGAGCGTCGAACAGACCTTCCTTATCAGGAATGCAGTGCTTGAGGGTAGAGAGCCTCTTGATATAGTTACAGAGCTTGGAACTCTTGATGCCGTCTATTTCAGGTATGCCTCACAGCTCTCGGAAGCTCTTGGGACCGATATTCCTACAAGGGTTTTCGGAGCAGGACTGGATATCGTTTTCTCGGCAGACGGGATATCAAAACTGAAAGAGAACCTCCGCAGAACAGCGCTTGATTTTGCGCGCGAGTTCATGGCGTGCAGATGCAGGGATTCTCCATACTGCGGCTGCGCTGAGAAAAAGTTCTCAACACGGGTCATAGAGTTATGTGCCGAAGGTCTTTCTCCTGACGGGATTATTGCGGAGCTAACGAAGCGATATGGGGTTTATACTTATGGCGGAGATATGCTCAATTACCTTGATCAGGCTGCCAGGGCTCTTGAGGCAATAGAACTGATCGCAGGGATCTCTGGTAAAAAAGATTTAAGCGGCAGGGCGAGAGAATTGAGGGAAAGGATGGAGGGGTAGAGTCTGGCAATTCATAGGCTCAATCGACTCAAGTTAATGGACTCAAGACCTTCTCTTAACATAATCCGTCGATTATTCGACTAATCTAGTTAGATTTATATACAATGGGATTGTTCTATAGTTTCGATGGGCAGGTAAACTTCTTTTTTAATACACTAACCCCCACTCCCCAACCTGCTCATCTTACTATTCTAGAATTGCATAAGCGTTCTCTGGTACGGGTCGTCCACTGCATCGGGCAGGACATTGAACTGTTTCTTTATCCGTTTCATCAGGTTCGCCCTGAAATCCGGGTCCGGGAACAGGTATGCCGGCTGCTTTACGACCGCCATATCGGTCAGGTCGAATAGCCCTATTCCTTCAAGCTTGAGAGTACTTTTTGAGAAGCGCTTTGCAGCGAGGTAGAAGTATTCGCATGTGCGCCTGTACGTCTCGAAATATTCAAGTGCGGTTTTCGGGTTCACGCATGCGTCCCACTCTTTGATCTCGATGCCAACAACGTAGAACCTCGCCGACTGTTTGAAGACTGCGATTATGTCCGCAAGATTGCATGCGCTCTTCCTGCACAGATATGGTTTGATGTACATCTCGCACGTATGGAAGACAGGTACACCGTGCAGATGGATGGCGCTTATTATCTCATGGGAATTTATGGTCGTCCCGAAACTTGAGAATTTCATCTTCTGCCAGCATGCAGTATTCAGGGAAAAACATTAGGTAAGCGAGGTGGGAAAATAATCCTCACCCCAGCGGTCTTGGCTGCTTGTGCTCAGGCAGTACAGGCAGCTTCATGGTATTCACGAGGACTGGCGACTCGACCTCCTTAGCCCGCTCGCAGAGCAGTTCTTTTCCCCTCTGCGTTATGGCGAACATGGGAACCGATGTGCCGACCTGAAGCAGGGGCTTCACTGTGTCGCGCACCGTCCTTGAGGCGCAGCCTGTGACTATGTCCATCGCCCCGATAAGTTCTTTTGCCTCAGAGCATGGTATCCCAGTGAGATGTGCTCCGATCAGGATTAAATTTATGCCTGTTCCTTTCTCTATGGAGCGAAGTCTTTTCGCATCGCGCGAGTTCACCACGCTGACGGCGATGTTCTTATATCCCAGCTCGCAAGCTTTCTCAAGACCTCCTGCCTGGTCTATCCTTGCGCTCTCCTTATCCAGCAAAATCCCCCCGCGCGCCTCTATCCCTGCGATTATCTCCGGTATCGGTTCAGTCTCCACAAGCCCCGACATCAGGGCGCCAATTCCCTGTACAAGCGCAGGGTCACTTGAGATAACCGTGCCCGCTCCGTCGCATACTGTGACCGTGGTGTCGATAAGGCCGCGCCGCAGGGCTGTCATCATTATCTCACTTGCGCCGAAATTGACAAAAACGCCGTGATCAAACCTCCTCTGCGGTGTGAACATCCCGATCTCCCTGATCCTGTATTCCATGTTCTTTTTCGCTTCCTCTGCCGTGAGCTTTGAGACCGCAGCGACCTTGCTGAACACAGGACACCAGTCAGCTACAGGCTCACCCACCTCTACCACCTTTCCTTCCCTGACCACGACCCTTGTTTTCCCGAACAGCTCCATTATGTGCGGCATATCAATCACCAGTCCATTTGTTCCTGCCCGTAATAATATTTCCTCTGAGTGAGGTCCTTCGAAAATCTAAACCTATATATATCCAAAAGTATCTTATTAAACTTCAGAGGTGTACTAATTAATGGAAGTAAAAGATATCGGGCTGGCTGTAGTTATGATAATCTCTTCGATGGTACTGACGTACAAGTGGCTTACCAGGCTCGGTGACTCGGACCCGGTCATAATCATATCTGCCATGCTCCTGGTCGGTTCTCTTGCTATTATGATAATACTGCTTGACGCAAGGCTTCGCAGCCTTGAAGAGGCACTCAATGCAAAGGAGCGCTCTATCCGGATAAACATCAAAGGCGTTGAAGAGAACCTTGAGAAGAAGATAGATGAGCTGTCAAAAAGTACCAGCAATACGATAGGTGAGTTCTCTAAGAGGATATACCGCTGAGAGCTTCCCCTGCCATACCCACTATCTGCTCCATTACCCCTCTTGCTTCGCCGGCGTTCCGTATCCTTCTGATGTCCACCCTGCCGCTCTGGTAGATCATCACGCTCCTTCCTTCAAGCTCAAAGCGAGCAACGCCAAGCCGGACAGAGCACTTGAGTTCCTTTGCGCCGAGGCTTCGCAGGATATCACATAACCTTTCTATATTAACTTTTTTCCCGAGATGGCACTCTGCGAGAAACAGCATGGGGTCCTCAATGCAGGGACGGGCGAGATGGATATCCATGGGGGATAGAGTGATATATAAGGACTAAAGGTTTTTCATGATATTTAATAGAAAACTATATATGTCGGCAAACGGTAGCTTATAGTCGGTCTCGCATATCCTTAGTTGAGTCGTCTCTCAAGTTGGGAAATACATTGTAAACAGGTGATTCAAACTATTGGCTAGTGAATCTAACAGATTCAAAAAGGCTATGCGCAGACCATAAATTTGATAGGAGATAGGATATGGCAACACCAACACCAGAAAAGCTTCTGGAATTCATAAAAGAGAAGAATGTAAAGTGGGTAGACCTGCAGTTCATGGATATCCCGGGTTATATCCAGCACATCACGATCCCCTCATACACGCTTAAAGAAGAAGATTTCACGGACGGCATAGGAAAACTGGACGGCTCATCTATCAAGGGCTTCAAATCCATATTCGAGTCCGATATGAGGATGTTCCCTGACCCGAATACCTGCGCAGTCCTTCCGTGGACAGATAACACGCCCCACAGGACGCTCCGCATGATATGCGATCTCTATGATGCCTTTGGCGGACCAAGGTTCACGCGCGACCCCAGGTACATAGCGCAGAAGGCTGAGGAGGCTGTGAACAAGGCAGGGTTCGACGTATCCTACTGGGGACCTGAGCTTGAGTTCTTCGTCTTCGATTCATTCAAATTACTGCCCAGCTTCTCGACCGCGCGCGATGCCTGGTCGGGAACGGGGTACGAGATACAGTCAAAAGAAGCGCCTTGGTCGCATACAAGCGGCATAAACCACCCTATACGGTTCAAGGAAGGATATTATCCTGCCCCGCCGCAGGATACGCTCGTGGACCTGAGGAACGAGATAACAGGCCAGCTCTATGACTACTTCGGCATCATATGCGACGCCCATCACCACGAGGTAGCCACCGCAGGTCAGTGCGAGATCGACATGAAATACGATACTCTCACGAAGATGGCTGACAATGTGCTCACATATAAGAACGTTGTCAAGAACGTGGCATACCACATGAAAATGATCGCCACATTCATGCCAAAACCCATATTTGGCGATAATGCCTCAGGGATGCATATCCACCAGTCGCTCTGGAAAGGAATGAACGGGAGCTCCCGCAATACCTTCTATGATCCCGATGATGAATACGCTGAGATATCCCAGACCTGCCGCTATTACATCGGCGGGCTGATGGAGCATTCAAGGGCGCTTTGCGCGATCACATCGCCAACAACCAACTCGTACAAGAGGCTTGTGCCCGGATACGAGGCGCCTGTCTATATAGCGTGGAGCAAGCGCAACAGGTCGGCGAGCGTAAGGGTGCCGGTATACGAGAAGGGCAAGGAGGCTCCCAAGAGGATTGAGTTCAGACCGCCCGATACCAGTTGCAACATTTATTATGCGTTAGCAGCACTCACAGCCGCAGGGCTTGACGGCATAAAGAAAAAGATGGACCCAGGAGACCCGTGCGATGAGAACATCTACCACCTCACGCCTGAGAGAAGACATGAGATGGGGATAAAGGAATGTCCAGGCTCGCTGCAGGAGGCTCTTGACGAGCTGGAAACAGACAGTAAGTTCCTTGAGCCAATATTCCCGAAGGATGCCATTGAAATGTGGATAGAGCTAAAATCCGAGGAGTACAAGCAGAACTCTATCAGACCCACGCCGTTTGAGTTCTACCAGTACTTTGATATTTAATTTCGATATTCAGTCCAATTCCAGCCTGCCGTAAAGCATGCTGGGATTCCTTTTTTGCTTTATTTTGTATTTACACGCATTCCCGGATATACTGCAGTCCCCGAATGATTTATTACGACGTATAGTAATTAATGTTTAAAATAGCCAGTGATGAAAATGATAAAAACAAATGAAGACGTATTAACATCGATCGAGGAAAACCAGGTACGGTTTTTAAGATTGCAATTTGTCGATATTCAGGGAATGGTCAAGAACGTAGGCATCCCTGTATCGCAGGCAGAGAAAGCCCTGAAATCGGGTATATCCTTTGATGGCTCCTCAATAGAAGGCTTTGTCAGGATCGAGGAATCCGATATGGTGCTTAAGCCCGATATCAATACATACCAGATCCTTCCATGGGACGTGAGCGGTGGAAAAGCCGCGCGGATGATATGCGATGTATACAAGCCGAACGGCAAGCCCTTCGAGGGAGACCCGCGCTATGTCTTAAAGAGAGCAATAAACGAAGCCGAGAAGCAGGGCTATTCGATGAACACAGGTCCTGAGCTTGAGTTCTTCTTTTTCGAACGAATGGACAGCAAGGCGACTGTCACGCCTCACGACTCAGGCGGATACTTTGATTTTCCCCCTATAGACAAGGCTGAAGAGATCCGCCAGGAGATAGTGCTCGCCCTTGAGAAGATGGGGTTCAACATAGAGGCATCCCACCATGAGGTCTCAGCAGGCCAGCATGAGATAGATTTCAAATATGCGGACGCCCTGACTACGGCAGATAATGTCATCACCTTCAAGTTCGTCACAAAGACGATAGCGCTCAAGAACGGCCTGCACGCTTCCTTCATGCCAAAACCCATCTTCGGCATAAACGGCTCAGGCATGCATACCAATATCTCGCTTTTCAAGGACGGCAGCAACGCTTTCTATGATGAATCAAAAGACATGGAGGTCAGCGATACGCTGCGTTATTTCATAGGCGGTTTGAAAAAGCACGTGAAATCATTTACAGCGGTGACAAATCCCATAGTTAACAGCTACAAGAGGATAGTGCCGGGCTACGAGGCGCCCGTTTATATAGCATGGTCCGGAGCCAACCGCTCATCACTGATGCGCATACCGGCAGCAAGGGGCATGAGCACACGCATAGAGCTGCGAAGTCCCGACCCGTCGTGCAACCCGTACCTTTCATTTGCAGTCATCCTGATGGCAGGACTGGACGGGGTCGAGAACCGGCTTGATCCGGGTGAGCCCACAACGCTTAACCTGTTCGATCTGAGGGAGGAAGAGCGAAGGGAACTGGGCATTGAGTCCCTCCCCGGCAGCCTGAAAGACGCGCTGGATTACCTTGAATCCGACGACGTTGTAAGGAATGCGCTCGGAGATCATGTATTTTGCGATTTCATGAGGCTTGGAAGAGCCGAATGGGATGCGTACAGGATAACAGTCCATGACTGGGAACTTGAGCGCTATCTGAATAAAGTATAAAAAGGGTGAAATGACAACAACTACCATCGATTCGCAGGTGCAGAGAAAGCTCATCGAGATCCTGAGGATCCTCTATGAGAACCACGACGCCATAGGGGCAAGGCTGATAGCTGACAGGATGAACGAGCGCGGCTACCCCATCGGAGAGCGGGGCGTGCGCTACCACCTGCGCATCCTGGACGAGAGAGGGCTCACCAAACGCCAGGGATACGACGGAAGGATCATCACGGAGCGGGGCGTGAACGAACTCAACAATGCTCTTGTAGGGGACAGGCTGGGTTTCATCATCACAAGGATAGAGAAGCTCATTTACGATACGACGTTTGACCTGAAGACCGGGAAGGGCAATGTGATCATCAATACATCGATCATAGATAAAAATGACCTGGACAGGACCATGGAGATACTGGGACAGGTGGTGTATAACGGATATCCCATCAGCCCTTATGTAAAATTAATAGAGGAGGGCACCATTACCTCGGATATCAACATCCCCGAAGGCAAAATCGGGATCGCTACCATGTGCAGCATAACGATAGACGGGATTTTAATGAAGAACGGGATACCGGTCAATACCAGGTACGGAGGCATACTGGAGGTTAAAGATAAAAAGCCTGCCCATTTTGAGGATATCATTGTGTACAGCGGAACTTCCATTGACCCGATGCGGATCTTTATCTCCAGGAAGATGACGCGGGTCCTGGACGCTGTGAATACAGGGACGGGGAAGCTCCTTGCAAATATGAGGGAAATCCCTGCATCAGCGCTTCCTGAAGCTGAGAAAGTCCTGCGCTCTATCGCGGAGGCAAGAGTAGGGGGCATAGCCGAGATCGGAAAGCCGGGGAAGCCTGTACTTGATGGTCCGGTCGATAACGGCAAGGTCGGTGTTGTCGTATACGCGGGTGTCAACGCCATGGCTGCAGTCGAGGAGACGGGCATCAAGGTGAATACATTTCCCATATCCACTATCGTGGATTTCAAGGAATTAAAGAAGCTGGAATAAGCTCACTTATAGGCTCACATCAACCCATACAGCAGCTTACCTGCCACGAACAGCAGCACGAGTGCGAACATGCGCTCTATCGTCCTTGAGGAGGTGCGGTTGAATATCATCCTTGAGCCTGCCTGCGCTCCTGCAAAGGCTGCCGCCCCTGCGTAAAATAACATGCTCACGTCTATCTGTTGCCCACCAACGCCCAGGTGTCCCAGAAATCCCGATAATGAGATAAAAGTAACTATGAATGCCGAGGTCGTCGCGGCGTTTTTGGTCTCAAACCCCAGAAGCAGGAGGAGAGGGACGATAAAAGTGCCTCCGCCTATGCCCACGAGCGATGAGATAACGCCTGCTAAAAAGCCGCCGACTGCGCCCACTGTTGTCTTCTCTTTGACAGTTCTCCCTGCCAGGATACCGATGCTGTTAAAGAACAGTATCCTTATACTGGCAAGAAAAAGTACTGTGGAGAGCAATAGAACGAGTATCTCAGCATCTACCCTGCGCGCAAGGTACGAGCCGATAAAAGCGCCCAGAATAGATGTGATTATAACAGGATATGCTATTCTTGTGTTGACCATTTTCTGCCTCAGGTAGGTCACCGAAGCCGACGCTGTGGTTATTGCGTTCAAAAAGAGTGCCATCGGGATGGCGGTGAGCAGGGGAAGCCCCATCCAGAAAAAAAGTGGGGTATAGATGATCGCTCCCCCAAGACCGAGCAGCGAAAAAATGACCGCGACAGAGAACGCGATCAAGATGATCAATAATAATTCCATGTTGCCTCGTTTGTTGCGCTTTTAATGATACACTGAAAGAAAAAGTTTCTGTATAAAAACAGCTTTTGGAAACTTTATTATACCTGCGGTAGTTATCTAATTCAGCTATGATCCTAAAGCAACTCCTCTCCATCCAAAAAGAAAAATTCAGGAAAAAGTTCATAGATGCTTTTGCGAAGGCAAATTCGCTCACTCCTGAGCAGGTGCAGACCGAATATAAAGACGCTGTTGAGCAGTACATTGAAGATAAATACAAACCAGTGGAACAGCTCACCGAGCGGATATTTAAAGCCGAGCGCCCTGTGCTTCTCAACATCAGGCGCGACAGGCAGAGGGATGACAAGTGCAAAATATGCGAGGGCAACCAGACCAACGTGGATGAGGTAGCGAAGAAATACTGGGGCAGGATAGAGGTCATAGAGGTTCCTGAGGAAAGGTTCGAAGGCGGGGCGCTTTATCACATCATCTTCCATGAGGAGGCGGCTGAGAAGAAGCTGCCGCTCACTGCGGTGATAAATAAGGGGAGCATACTGAAATTCTGGGCAGGGAAGACAGTGGAGCCGGCGGTGTATGAGATGTATATTAAGAAAGCTTTAGGATGAACCCATATTCCGCAGATGTATTGATAAATTTGATACTTATAAAAAAGGCTTGCTGTGGGCGATTAATGTAGTTTACAATCTAATAATATAAACAACGAACTCGTACGAACTCAATACGAACTCACGGTTAAATTTGTAACAGATTTAAACAAACTTAAGCCAGCTTACCATAAAGTTCGTACCAGTTCGTAA
>Ga0209749_1001024_pt1 | contig 28945 bp, 24 predicted proteins | sample EPASupsiteSAE347_FD_187267 | JGI IMG/M metagenome (GOLD analysis project Ga0209749, IMG submission 187267) | Bioremediated contaminated groundwater from EPA Superfund site, New Mexico - Sample SAE3-47 (SPAdes) (version 2) | ecosystem: Environmental > Aquatic > Deep subsurface > Groundwater >...
CTGAGGCTCAAGGCCCGCATAGCGAAAGTGAGCCTCGTCCAGAATGGTATAACGCATGCCCGCCTCGTTGAGAGGCTTGGCCAGGTGCGGCTCCCAGACTCTCTCGGCGGTCCACATGCCCTTCGGAGCATAGCCGGTCAGCCTCTTGACCGTCTCATTCATTTTGCGGATCTGCCCGATCTTGTCCCGATCGGGGATATTGGGAAGTATGGGTTCATAGTAGCCGCCGCTCAGGATCTCGACCTGGCCGCCCTGGACGAGTTTTTTCAGCCTCTGGATGAAATCCGGCCGGGTTTTCAGCATCCAGTCCCACAGGGGTCCCGTATAATGCAGACTGACGTGGATTTTAGGATGGCGCTCCAGGACGTCCAGAAAGGGAACATAGGCCTTGTTGAAGGCCTCCTCAAACACGGAATCGAAATTCCCAACCGGCTGGTGATTGTGGAGGCCAAGTGAAAAGTGAATCGTTTTCATAATTTTACTCCTCCTGCTTCCAGAAGCGCGGCCTGGCGGCGGTAGATCCCTGCAAGAGCCGGAAGATACTCTGCTCTCCTCTTAAGTTCCAGGGCCGCCTCGCGCGAAACGCCTTTTAAGGGTTTAGAACTGCCTTTTTCGTAAAGAGCGATGAATCTCCTGCAGGCCGAAAAATTCCAATCCCCAAATCCCTCTCCCAGGCAGAGAATAGAAACACAGAGCTGAGCGATGTCCGCCTCGCGCCGCCCACGGGCGCTCTCCTCAAAATCAAAGCCCCAGAGAACCCTCCTGGAAATGATGAAATTCTGGAGGGTCATGTCCCCCTTGAGAAGGATATCTTTCCCGTCATCAAAGGCCGCATGAAATAAGGACATCCAACCGGCCAGCTGGAGCAGGCATGATTCGACGGAGTCTTCTTTGCAGCATTCCTTAAGGGTCTTCCCGGGCAGGTATTCGAGGAGCAGAAGATTTTCACTTTGCCCGATAATTTTGGGGACATGAATCTTTTTTGCCCGGCAGGCCGTAAGTACCCCGGCCTCTTTTACGGCATCCCCCCAGACAAAAAACTTGGCGATGACGGGGAGCGTTTTTTTATTCTGCCTCAGATAGACAAGGCTCACCTGATTTTTTTTACTTGGGAAAAAAATCGTTCGAAGTATTTTACCGCCTCCCAGAAGTCCGGGAATCTGCTCGTTAAGCTGAATCATAATAATCAGACTTTCATCTCGGAAAACCGGCGGCGGACAAACAAAACAAGCCTCCAGCAGCCGAAGCCGAAAAGCCCCCCGATTACCGCGTGGAGGAGAACAATGAGAAATACCCAGGCCGGGAGGCTGTCCATTCCAAAAAGGGCCACGTGTGTCTGGCGGGAAAGAAAGGAATAAAAGCCCATTGCCGACTCCCTGGAGGAAAAAAGCAGAAACGAGATCAGGCCGAAGGCCAGGGAGGCCTCGCCGGCCAGTACCCCGGAGAGAACCGCCCCGAAGATGTTCAAGCCGGCCAGGCTGACGGCCGCCTCGATAACGAGAGCCTCAAGAAAAATAGCGATGGCGGGAGCGGGTGAAAAACCGCCATAAAAAATCCGAAGCAGTGACGAGATGAAGCCCATCATGATGATCGTACCCGGAAGGGGGGCCCGGCTCCTTCCGACCAGATAGATGACGGTGTTGATTCCCACCATGAAGCTTCCGGTCAGCGGAAATTTGACGGCATGGAGATAAGTGCCCAGCGTGATTTCCAGGGCCGCATTCATCGTGGCACAGAGGGCCAGCCACAAGAGCTGGCGGCTCGTTAAATTCATGGCACAGGATTAAGGCTGCCAAAACCCGGATGAGCACCCTGTTTCAGAATTCTGACGAGCGTGATTCTCTGCCGCAGTACCTTCTCGACCCGAATGACCACGTCCTCAACCGTCACCTCGTCCCCGCGGGCCGGAACCCTCCCCAGAAAACCATAGACCAGGCCTCCGATGCTCTCGTATTCATCGTCCGGCAACCTCAAGTCGAGCTGCGAATTGAGGTCCTCGATATTCATCTTGGCGTCGACAATGGCGGTACCGTCATCCAGAATCTGAAGCGGCGGGCCCTCACGATCATGCTCATCCGCGAGGTCGCCGACTATTTCCTCGAGGATATCTTCCGTCGTCAAAAGTCCGTCGGTCCCTCCGTATTCATCAACGATAATAGCCATCGATATCTTGGCCTTTCTCATCTCACCCAGCAGGTCATCCACCTTTTTAGTGCCCGGGACAAACAAAGCAGGCCTGATAATGCTCCGAACCGGATCCTGCAGACGATTCTCTTTTAAAAGGGGCAGAATATCCCTGATATAGGCGATCCCGACTATATTGTCAATCGTTTCTTCGTAAACGGGAATTTTGGACAAGCCGTGCTGAATCGCCAGTTCAAGGACGTCGCCCTGGCTGGACCTGGCCTGGATGCAGATCATGTCAATGCGGGGCACCATGATCTCGCGCGCGATGGTATCCCCCATCTGGATGATGCTGTGGATCATCTCGGACTCCTCTTCCTCCAGGACGCCGTGCTCCTGTCCCACGTCCACCATCATCTTGATATCGTCCTCGGTCACGGGCCGGGGAGTATGGAGACCCCGTGTTCTTCTAAGAGGGCTGGACAACAGCAGCGAAAGAAAGGTCAGGGGAGTGGCAAGCACTTTAAGCCAGACAGCCGCCCTGGCTGATGAGACAGCCACCTTTTCCCCGGAATGTATGACCATCTGCCGGATGGCCAACTGGCATATGACACAGAACAGGATAATGAGCAAAGCATAAACAGGCGCTATCCAACAGCCCGGACTCTCCATTTTAACGAATCCCTGGCAGGCCGCAAAAAAGCCCGCCGCCCCGGTCAGCAATAAATTCCAGAACTTGAGTCCCTGTAAAACGTTTTCCTTCCCTGCCGACTGCAGAAGTTCGATCCCGGATTTCCCCTCCTCCGCCAGCTGCCTGAGGCGGGCGCTGCTGACTCCCATAAGCGACTCTTCCATGGCCGCCGTCAGTATACTCAGCAGAAAACAAGCCCCGATCAAGATTGGATACCCTATCTCAGCCTGAACCAATGATTCCCCCTTACCTTCTGTAAAAAATCTGAAAAATGATAAAGGTGAGCGCCGCGCCGAGACAACCGCCGAGAAGCGCCTCGATCCAGTTGTGGAATTTGGCCTCCACGCGGCTTTGCGCCACCAGGAGCGCCACCACAAAAGTCAGCAGGGTGGCCAGCGGATTTTCCGTCACGAAATAGATGGCCACGACACTCCCGAAGGCAATGGCCGAATGCCCGCTGACGAACCCCCCCCGGGTGAAGGAACCACGCTTGCCCATGGTCTTGAAAACCATCACCGCGATTAGGATCACGATGAGGATAATGAAGGTTATGTGTGTCGGGAGCGACTTTATCTTGGTGAAGACGTCCTTGATAAAGGGCTTTTGGAAAATCTTGTAAAAAACCAGGTACCCGATGGCGACTGAATTCAGGCAGGCCAGAAGAACGGCTCCGGCGGCCACGTCTTTGGCATTTCGGGCCAGGGGATTTATGTCGGGAGAGAGATGATCGACGACCGTCTCGATGGCGGTGTTCAGCATCTCGGTAATCAACACCAGCGCGATGGCGAAAATGATCAACAGGAGATCGGCCGTTGCCAGGTCAAACCAGAGGCTCAGCAGCACGACAATGAGGGCAATTGCGTAGTGAGCCTTGATGGTACGCTCACGCCTGAAGGCAAATAATATGCCCTCGACCGCGCAGTTTAAACTTTCAGAAAAACGATTCGGTTTCATCTCTTACAATTTGCCGGACCGGATTTCTTTTTTCCTTCGCTTTTTACCGCCGACTTTCCGATGAAAAACCGAACGCGGGCGTCCATCCTTGCGGAAGCAGAAGGAGACTCGTCTTCGTAACCAAGCAGATGAAGAAGGCCGTGAAGTGAAAGGAGGATCAACTCTTCTTCAAGGTCTCTCCCGAGGCGTTCAGCCTGCCTTCGGGCAAACGGAACCGAGATGACGATATCCCCCAGGACTATCGTCCCATCCAGGGGCTCGGGCGGAAGATCTCCCTCCCGCTGCGAGAAGGAGAGGACGTCGGTGGCGACATCCTTTCCCCGGTATTCCCTGTTCAACCGGCGGATGGTCTCGTCATCACAGAAAAACAGGCTGAGCTCGCAGGGCTCACAAAATTTTTCTTCCCTGAGCGCCAGGCGGATGGCCTTGAACAGGGCTGATCTGTAAATCTTTTCCTTTACTGTGCTCTTCAGCAGTATTTTATACGGGGACGGCATCGCTTTCCTTCCTGGGAGAAACCCCCATGAGCTGAGAAATTTTTTCAGGGCTTGGATATTCGATCCTGTTGTGGTACATACCGCTTAAAGTCCTCACAAAGGCCGAGGTAAGATCGTTCAGATTCCTGAAACTGAGGTCGCATTCATCCAGTTGCGCATCATCGAGGGCATCCTTGACGATCTGCCGTACCAGCACCTCCAGCTTGTTGGGAGTGGGTTTGGCGAGAGTTCTGGCGGCGGCTTCCACGCAATCCGCCAGCATTACGATGGCCGCCTCCCTCGAGGTGGGCTTCCCGGCGGAATAACGAAAATCATCGGAGGAGACACTGTCCTTGGCGTTCTGTAGTGCCTGATGGAAGAAGTATTGAACAATGCTGTTCCCGTGGTGTTGGGCGATGATGTCCACGATGGGCTGCGGTATCTTCTGGGCCCGGGCCATATCAATCCCGTCTTTCACATGGGAGACGATGATAAGAGTGCTTAGATTGGGAGAGAGCCGGTCGTGAGGGTTCTCCTTGCCGAGCTGATTTTCAACAAAAAAGTAAGGACGCTTGATTTTCCCGACGTCGTGGTAATAAGCGCCGACCCTGGCCAGAAGAGGATCCGCTCCTACGGACTGAGCTGCGCTTTCGGCAAGATTTCCCACCACCACGCTGTGGTGATATGTGCCTGGAGCCTCAACAAGAAGTTTTTTCAACAGGGGCTCATTTGGATTGGAAATTTCCAGGAGCTTGATATGAGTGGTGATATTAAAGGCGCTCTCAAGAAAAGGGAAGGACCCAACGGCGATTACCACCGAAAGAAAACCGTTTGAGGCTCCATAGAGGAGGGACTGGAGCATGCTCAGTAAATCCATATTCGTCAGAAGGCAGAAAATAAGGACTGAGAAGACGTTGGTGACAATGACGATGAAACCGCCTCCGATCAGTTCAGACCAGCGGTTGACCCTGGAAGTAACCAGGGCCGCAATGGTTCCAGTCAAGAGAGGCACGATGGTAGTGGGGAGATCTCCAGTGAAGATTCCTATCTGGGCGCTAAGGAGAATGGTCACCAGGATGGCCAGTTGGGAATCCAGGAGAATGGCGACCAGAATAGAAGCTGAGGCCACCGGGGCCAGGAAAGAGTTGATGTTGGTCGAAACGCGGCAAATCACGTCGGCAGCCAGAACGATAAGGGCCAGAAGTAAGAGCCTGTCCCCCTTAAGGAGATGGGGCAGCTTCTGGGTAAGATAGAGAAGAGTGGTAAAAATGAAGAAGAGGGCGAAAATCGCGCTGCCGGCAAAACCAAGCAGGTTGAAGACCGGGTGGTGCAGCCCGAGAGCCCTCAGAATCTCCAGGTGCTGCGGAGCCACGATGTCTCCCTTGTGAATGATCGTCTGCCCTCGCTGAACGACGGTTGTGACCGACTTCACCGAGGCCATGAGGGCCTGTTGGCGCTTTAGTGTCGCCTCCAGATCGTACAGAAGGTTCGGCACAATCGTCTCGCCGGAAATATTCGCGATAGCCTCTTTCACTTCCGGCGGAGCATTTACTTCCCGGGCCAGCATTCTTGCCTGCTCGCGGCTTGCAGGGAGGGTGTCTTCCCTAACGCCGCCGCTCATGACCTTCCAGAGAATATCCTTGACCATGGCCTCAACACTGCGCAGGTAGAGGGGATTGAGAGAAAGACAGGTTTCAAGATCATTCTGAGAGATATTAAGAGGGAGCTGGCTCCTGAGTTCGCGGAATTTCTCCATTTCTCTGAGCCGCTGGTGGTACAGCATCCTGCGAATAAGGTCAATCGTCAAAGCCAGTTTAGTCTCGCACTGTGTGATGATCAGCGGGTCCATGGCATAGACGACGGGCACGGAATTGGCGGCTTTCCTCCTGGCCTCCTTGGTAGCTGCCTCATTGACCACCTCGATGGTGGAAGTGGCCTCGATGTCTTTCTGGCTGACTTCGCCCACCTTGAGCGGCGCAGCAGGGAAGAACTTAATCGCTCCCAGAATCGTCAGAACGGCAAAGCAGACAATGAAGAGAAGGACAGGCCCCAGGGACTTTATCCGGGAGATACGCTCCCTCAGTTCTCCTATCCTTTTCCAGAAGCTCATTATTTTTCCCTCAACAAAAGCAAAGAGCCCCGCCTGCGGCGGGGCTCTTTATTAAGAAAATTACCTCGGTAAAATTCCTCCGACAGTATGCCTCGTCCCCGGAACAGGACATTCCTCTAGGCAAAAAGCGAGGACCTCTTCCTTCTTCGCAACAACACCGCATTCTCCCGGGGCGACTGCCATGTCATTCTTCCGTTCTCATCAAGCTCCTCAGACGGCAATCAAGTGCACTTCCTTATCAGGGCTTCGACGTGCGTCGCTTCCTCGCGGCCTGAGATTTTAATTTCTTTTTGACGCTGGGCTTTACGTAATGTTCTCGTTTTTTTATTTCCGCCATAACGCCAGCACGCTGACACTGCCGGCGAAATCTCCGCAGTGCGGATTCCAGAGACTCATTTTCTCCAATTCTGGTTTCCAAACTTATCACCTCCTCCATTTGAGGTGAAAACCTGTTGCATTATCTTCATATTATATGTGTTTGAGTGGGATGTGTCAAGCACAGGCCTCTTTTTTCTTCTCGCCCAGTATCTTGTTTTGGATATCCTGCGGCATGGGCGAATAATTTAATAGTTCCATGGAGAAAGTGGCCCGCCCGCTGGACAGGCTGCGGAGGGTAGTCGCGTAGCTGAACATCTCCTTCAGCGGCACCAGCGCCGTGATTTTCTGGGAGCCCTTGCGGAAGCGCCTGAGATTGCTGATTTTACCACGTCGACGGGACAGGTCGCCCATGAGATCACCCAGGTAATCATCCGGAGAATTTATCTCAAGGCTCATAAGCGGCTCCAGAAGAATCGGGTTAGCCTTGCGAAAAGCCTCCTTGAAGGCCATCGAGCCTGCGATGCGGAAAGCCATCTCCGAGGAGTCAACTTCGTGAGACGTCCCGTCCAGAAGCACACACCGCACGTCCACCACGGGGAAACCGGCATAAACCCCCTTATCCATGGCGTCCAGCACGCCTTTCTCGACGGCGGGAATATATTCCCTGGGAATGGCGCCCCCTTTTACCCGGTCTACAAATTCAAAGCCGTTGCCCGGATTGGGTTCCAGCCGGATGAGGCAGTGAGCGAATTGACCCTTCCCTCCGGTCTGCTTTACATAGCGCATATCCGCCCCGGCCTCTTTCGTGATGGTCTCTCGGTAGCAGATTGAAGGCTCCCCGGCCATGGCAACCACGCCGAAATCGGATTTCAGGCGGTCCAGGATGATCTCCAGATGCAGTTCCCCCATGCCGGAGATGATGACTTCCTTGGTTTCTTCCTCCGTGAAGAATTTGAAAGAGGGATCCTCCATTCCGAGTTTCTTCAGGGATGTCGCCAGGCGATCGCGCTCCGACTGCGAGTCCACGGAGACCTTCACACTGATGACCGATTCGGGCACCTGGATTTTCTCGAGGAGAAGCGGATGATCCGGGTCGCAGAGGGTATCGCCGGTCTTGGTATTCTTCATGCCGATCAGAGCAATAATATCTCCGGCCGATGCCTCTTGCAGCTCCAGCCGCTCCTGGGCATGGATTCTCAGAATCCGTCCAACCCGCTCGTCCCGCCCGTTACGCGGATTACACAGTTCGTCCCCGCTCTTTATTTTGCCGGAATAGATCCGTACGAAAGTCTGCTGGCCAACAAAAGGATCGTGAATGATCTTGAAGGCCAGGGCCGAGAATGGATCATTGGGAGACGGGGTCCTGACGTGCGTCTTTTCCTTTTCAACTATGTCGAAACCCACGATGCCGCCCTTGTCGAGCGGAGATGGAAGGTAATCCAGCACGGCATCGAGAAGAGGCTCAACTCCGATATTCTTGTAGGCGGCGCCGCAGAACACCGGGGTGATGAGGTAATTGAGTACGCCGTGACGGGCCACCCGCACCAGTTCCTCTTCGGGGACATTCTCCTCTCCCAGGTATTTCTCCAGGAGTTCATCGTCGAACTCCGCCAGTTTTTCGACGAGTTCCTGCCTGGCCTCAGCCGCCCGGCTGAGGTAGGCAGGCGGAATCTCTTCCTCCTTCAGGGAACCCGAGTGATAAAGGTAAGCCTTGCCTTTGATCAGGTCCACCAGGCCTGTAAAGTTATCCCCCTCAAACACCGGCAACTGGAACCTGACCGGATTGGCATCCAGGTGATCCCGCATCATCTTGACGCAGTTGTCAAAATCGGCCCCCTGCTGATCCATCTTATTCACAAAAGCGATCTTGGGCACATGGTGTTTCTGGGCCTGGTTCCAGACGGTCTCCGACTGGGGCTCAACGCCGTTGACCCCGCAAAAAACGGCTACCACTCCGTCCAGAACCCGGAGGGAGCGTTCCACTTCGATCATGAAATCAACATGCCCCGGCGTATCAATGATGTTGATCTGGTACCCTTTCCACTGGCTGGTTATGGCCGCGGAGGCGATCGTGATTCCCCTCTCCTGCTCCTGCTTCATGAAGTCCATCGTGGCCGCCCCGTCATGGACTTCCCCTACCTTGCGGATCTCGCCGGTATAATAAAGAATGCGCTCCGTCACCGTCGTCTTCCCGGCATCTATATGGGCTACAATTCCGATATTTCTCATCGTCTTCAATGGCATAGTTATTTACTCCAAACAGTTAAAAAATCTTCGCAAACTCCGGGGCAACATCACAGAGGACAGAAAGAGCGGCTGTCTTGGAAAGCTGAACACCCTTTTGCAAAACTCGCGTTATTATATACTTTGCAAGGGCGGATTGTCAATTGAACCTTTGATTTGCAGACTGTCACCTGAAAAAGAGAAGTTAGAAATCCAGGTATTTTTTCAGTGCGGTTTTGATTTTTTCCCGCAGCTCCCCGGCGGCGATTTGGCCGCACTTCTCCCCCAGCCTTTCCCTGGACACCGCTCTTATTTGGTGGGCCATAGCGATGGAATCTTTCGGAAGGCCCGTCTCCGCGGCAGGCAGGAGCGCCTCCGTGGGATAGATTTTTCTACCGCTTTTGACCGAAGTGAGGGGAAGAACTGCTGCGATAGGCAATGCCTGGTTGACTTCTTCGGCTGAGACCACCAGGATCGGGCGGTTTCCTTTCTGTTCAGAACCCCGGGCCGGATTAAGATCAGCCCAGAAGATGCCCCATTGATACTCTACCATTCCGGAATCCTCCCGGCCGTCTCCGAATCGGATACTTCAAATGACTGCATAGAGTCACTCACATCTTTCATGAATAAAGGGTCTTTGGAAGCCTCCGCCATTTCTCTGCGCAGCTTTTCCTTCTCGATTTTTTTCAAATATTCTTCAAGGGCTTCCCGAACGGCGGCGTTGAGGGATGGAATGTCATGCTGTCTGACATAATCCCTGAATTTCTCCAGAAGGTCCGGGGGAAGAGAAAAAGTGAAATTTTTCGCCCGCATCGCCATACAATCACCTTGTCAGTTTTATTTATATATATTGTACTATATTATTGTATTTTCTGCAATAACAGAAAAATTAAGTATGGTGTCTCGAATCCCTGAATCCCTATCTCGAATCCCTAGCCGGATAACCCAATGCCTTACAAGCGCGGGTCAACGGGCTCGCTCTCCAGGGCCAGAATACCGAAGACACACTCATGGACCCGGCGCAGCGGCTCCCCGCGGACGAAGCGCTCCAGCGCCTCCAGCCCCAGAGCGAACTCCCTTAATGCCAGGGAGCGCTTGGCTGAAAGAGCCCTTGAGCGGAGCCTTACCAGTTGCTCCGGTGATGCATATTCCAGCCCGTAGATGATGCGAAGGTACTCCCTCCCCCGGCATTTCAGAGCGGGTTGGACCAAGCCACGCTTCCCCTCAGCGATGAAGGAAAGCGGCTTGACCACCATTCCCTCGCCGCCTCGCCCCGTCAACTCCTCCCACCAGCGAACGCCTTCTTCCTGAGCTTTTTCGTCCGTGACGTCTATCGCTTTGTGGGACGTTGCAAGGAGTAGTCCCTCATCCGCCCGGCAGATTTTGCCAAGAGTCTCCATGTGCCACAGGTGGTCCTTATCGAAATGAACCGCGCCTTCAGTCGCCAGAAGATGAAATGGTGCCAGTTTGAGGTCGTCAATGGAGCGAACCGGCCAGCAGTACCGGCGGTAGGCCTCGGTGAAGCGAGAGGCCATCTCCGCCCGGGCATGGTATCTAAAAAGGAGATCCTGGATATCCACGCCCCGCCGGGAAACCTTTTCCAGGGCGGCCTCCGCATCGGCGACGGCAAAACGGGCGGAGGCCCCGACCGCCGCGTACTGCTCTCGCAGGAGCTCCTGTGCTTTAACGGACCAGGGCATAAGCTCACAATCCAGCAAAACCCAATCGGTCTGGAAATCCTCCCAGACGTTGGCTTTCTTAAGAGCACGGAGCACCCGCTCCAGGAATTCGGCCTCCATCGGGCCGTCCTGGAAAAAACGTCGGCCTGTGCGGGTATAACAGATGCCGACTCCCTCTCCCGCAACTCCAAAGCGCCTTACGGCAGTTTCCTCATCCTTGCAGATGAGGACCACCGCCCGGGAACCCATGTGCTTCTCCTGACAAACCACCCGGGGCACTCCGCAACTTTTAAAGTAAGAAAAGGCCTCATTCGGGTGTTCCAACAACCCTTCCTCCTCAGAGGTCTCGGATGGCGACATGGTTGGGGGCAGGTAGATTAGCCACTTGGGATTAGCTGCAAAGCGGCTCATCACTTCCAGAGCCGCCGCCGCATTCTCCTCCAGAATGGTCACGTTCCCCCTGAGACGCGTGGGGATGATGTGTTTCCCCATCACTTCCTCGATGTCAAGAAGCTCGTCGTGTCGCTGCTGCGCCGTCATGCCGCTCCCGGCCTCCTGCGGAAGCAGGAAAGGCCTGGCGGGTTGATAATACTCCTTTGCCGCCTGAACGGATACCAGATCCTTCTCCGGATAACGAATGGCGGTGAGTCCCCCTCCGAAGACGCATCCCGTGTCAATGTTGATGGTGTTGTTCAGCCATTCGGGGGCCGGGACCGGTGTATGGCCATACACAACCATGGCCTTGCCCCGGTACTCCGAGGCCCAATTATATCGGATGGGCAGGCCGAACTCGTCCGTCTCCCCGGTGGTTTCCCCGTAAAGGGCGAAATCGCGGACCTTGCCGGACCCCCGTCCCTGCATTTCTTCCTTCATCCCGGCGTGGGCCACGACCAGCCGGCCTCCATCCAGGACGTAATGACTGATGAGGCTGTAGAGGAAGCGGGCCGCTTCCTCCCTGAATTCAGGCGTTTCTTTTTCCAGTTGTTCAAGGGATTCGTCAAGGCCGTGGGTGACCCGCACCTCTTTCCCCTGGAGCTTCCGCATTAGCTTTATGTCGTGGTTGCCGGGAAGACACAGAGCGGCGCCGGATTCCACCATGCCCATAACCAGGCGAAGGGTCCCTGAAATATCCGGCCCGCGGTCCACGAGATCCCCCAGAAAGACCGCCTTGCGGCCCTCGGGTGGATGAACGGCGTACTCCATAGTTCCATCATTTCCCGGTCGGGTGGTTACTTCGTAGCCGAGCTTGGTGAGAAGTTCTTTTAGTTCCTCAAGGCACCCATGAACGTCGCCGATGATGTCAAAGGGACCGTGCTCGTGCCTTAAGTCGTTGTAAAGCGGCTCCCGCTGAACAATTGCAGCCTCCACTTCTTCGGGGGATTCCAGGACATACACGTAGCGGAAGCCTTCCTTTTTCAGGCTCTTAAGAGATCGGCGCAGTTGCTGTCCCTGCCGATCTACGACATGCGGGCCGAAGTTACGGTTGGAACGCAGGCGATTTCTTTCGTGGCAGAGTTTTTCGGGAAGGTTCAGAACGATGGCCACCGGGAGGCAGTGGTACTCCCGGGCCAGAGTCACCAGCGATCTGCGGGCTTCCGGCTGGACATTGGTGGCATCCACCACCGTGAGTTTCCCTCTGGCCAGGCGCTTCCCGGCAATATAATGGAGAACCTGAAAGGCGTCATTCGTTGCAGAAAGTTCGTTCTCGTCGTCGGAAACCAGTCCCCGGCAATAATCAGAAGAGATGACTTCCGTCGGCTTGAAATGTTTGAGGGCAAAGCTGGATTTGCCGGAGCCGGAGACACCGATGAGAACGACCAGAGAGAGCTCCGGAAAAGTAAGTCTATGTTCCACGGGTGAACACCCCCATCTGGGTGGGGGGACCCGCCAGGGGGTCCTCCGGGCCCACGGGCAGAAAGCGGACGGCATAGCCGAAGCGTTCCGCTACTCCTTCGGCCCAAGTCTTAAACTCCTGACGGGTCCACTCAAAGCGGTGATCCCGGTGCCGAAATCGCTCGCCGCATAGTTTTGGAAACTTCACGTTATATTCCACGTTGGGCATGGTGAGAACCACTGTTCCAGGACGGGCGGACTCGAACAGCACGCGCTCAAAGGCTGACAGGCGACCCGGATCCAGATGTTCCACTACTTCCACTACGGCGGCGGCGTCATAGCCAAAGAGGCGCCGGTCCCGATAAATAAGCGAGCCTTGGAACAGCTTGATGCGCTCCCTCTGGGCGGGGGAAAGGCGTTCCAGGCGGAGCCTCTCTTTGGCTTTCTCCAGTGCACGATGGGAAACATCCATCCCCACGATTTCAGTAAAGCTGCGGTCCTCAAGGAGCCTCCTGAGAAGCTTACCCTCCCCGCAGCCCAAATCCAGAATCCTTCTGGCTCCGGAATTCTTGAGCTCGGCAGCCACGGCCTCCATACGAAGCACATCCAGATGGATGTGCTCCTCGATCGCAGTTTCTTCACTGCTGTAAATTTCCTCAGCGCCGTCCGGGTCCGGGCTATCCTCCTCGACCAGCCGGGCAACGGCCTCAGACGTCAAACTTCGAAGGTGTTTCAGATAGCGGCCGGCAATCAACTCTCTCTCGGGATGCGCTTCCAGCCATCCTTCTCCCCGGCGAAGTAGCTTCTCCACCTCGTCGTCCCCCACCCAGTAATGCTTCCGGTCGTCCAGGACGGGAATGAGGACGTAAAGATGGGTGAGTAGATCCCGTATGCGGACCTTCCCCTCCAACTCAACGGCATAGTAAGGACTGTCTCCCCACTCAGGGAAGTGTTCGTCCAGGGGAAGGCGCGAGGTGGCGACGGTGTAACCCAGGGGGATGAACAATCTGCGCAGCAGATCCTCCCCGCCTCGGCAGGGCAGAACGGACAGTGCGGCTTTCAAAGGCAATGGTTTTTCCGCCAACTCCTGGCGCTCCTTGCACTTACCCGACATGGCCGTATTAAACGCCCTGGCAACAGCCACGCTCATGAAGGAGGAGGCCACGTAGGGGCGATCGTTTACGTACTGGTCAAGCAGTCCCCCTTCCCCCTCCGACCCTTTTCTGCCGCGCACCAGGCCCACGGGATCTATATCCAGGAGCAGCGCCGCCGTACATCGTTGAGCGCCGGACTCCGGGTAGAAAACGTGCGCCCTGCCGAAAGGAAGGGTCACGGAATGGAGCCTGTCGGGATTCTTGTGCAGCAGAAATCCCAATTCCGCGGCTTCAGGCCCTGTATATTGGATGGTGAGAAGCACCCGAAATACTCCTATGAAGGGGGGCTTTATACTCTACAAATTCGCATCAATACACATTATATTTCAGCAGTGTATAGACATTCGGGTTGGCGTTGGTTGTGTAGAAAAAATATGGCGTGCCGGTAACATCGGAAACCGAGTAAATATGTCCGGAGCTTGAACTGCCATAATTAAGATCCGGCGCAAAACCGCATTTTTCAAGCACATACCAACCAGAGCCATTGATTATATCATAATAAAATATGGAAATTCTGTTTGTAATGGAAGAGGCGCCGATGGGAAGATATAATTTACCGTTTCGGATGATTATTTCTTCGACATAGGTGGAACTGCTGTCTATTCTTGGGATATAAAAATTTCCCCATCCTTTTGCCGGTGTGTACTTAAAGGCGGAAACCGTGGCACCTCCCGGATCGTCCACGGCGACATAAATATTTCCCCTGTAGACATTGAAACCAAAAACAAACCAGTCCGGCAGTGCGGGACATCCTTCAATTTCTTTCCAGGCACTTTCGGATTTATTGTATTGGGCGATTTTTATGGACTTGTTGGAATAAACCGCCGCATATAATGTGCCGTCGGTATCCAGAGCAATGTAAAAATTGACGGCATCATATAAAATACTCTCCAGGCTGCCTAATGTATCCCATTCCTTTTTCGCAATGTCATATTTAAACGAATATACCGCATGATCCGCCTTCTTGGAGGCCATTACATAGAGGCAACCATTACCGGCGATAATCTGCATCCTGATCGCTTCAAATTTTAATTCGTCGGGGAAATCCAAATCTTCGAGAGTCGTTTCATTGCCGGAGCTGACGAGCTTGAACATTTTAACATTGCGGCGCCCTGTGCTGATGTCCAGTCCCCCGATATAAATGTCATTGCCGTCTTTCGTGATCAGCAACTGGACAAAATCAGACAAATCCCCCTGATAAATACGCGTCATCGTGCCTGGAGAATTTTCTGCTATCTTGTATATATCCGTCAGGGAAGGGCTGGAATTTCTATTATCCGCGATTAAGTAAATGCTGTTTCCGATAAATACCGTTGATTCCTCCGGGTAAGGACAAACTTTTTCAGGCAGGTTCAGCACCGACGTCCAGGATGAATTTTTCAATGGAGCATATTTATAATTATATTCAGTATTTCCCGATGAACACCCCATGCATGCGGCAAGGACGATGGCAAGAATGATAAATAGCTTTATTCTCATTGTAATTCTCCTCCGGCAAAATCGAATTTCAACGAGTAAAGGTATCCGCCGATAAGATAATAGACATTGCCGTCATAAATGGCCGACTGGGAAAAAACAGTGCCGCTCTGGTTAAAAGTCACTGTCAGCGATGTGTTCCTGTTTTTCATCAAATACAGGCTTTTTGTTGAAATTAAATAGTAATAAGGACTTGAATAACAAAAATCCAGATATGCGTCGAAGCTGGCCAGTGCGGGAATAATAAAGTTCAGGTAAATCTGATCCGAACCGGAGATAATAAAAATACCGCTGGTCATGTTTGAACTTCCATAAAATGAAATAAACTTCAGTTGTCCTTCGGCCGCATTTAAATTGTAGGCCATAAAGGGAATTCCCTGATAACCGGTTGACAGGCACGAGACATTTTCGCCTGCATCCATCTTGTATATTCCGCTGTTGTTTGAGAAATACAAATAACCGTTAGAGATGAAACTGTATTGAATGTAATAATTTTTATTGATGTCGTCCCATTGTGAGGTCGAATCATTATATTTGAAAATCTTGTCGTTACCGATTGTCATTCCCTCCTGATACGACAGATAGATATTGTTGTTAAAAGCGGCGATTTGAACAGTCTTGTCAAATCCATCGCCCAGTTGATCGGTGCTCGTGCCATTATATCGGAAAACATAAGATTTATTATCATGTTGAATGCCTGAGATGTAATAGATTGTATCGCTCCCGAAATCCAGCCGCTTTCCCCAGAAGGCAGGTATGGAAGTCTGCTCCTGCCATTTCCCAGCCACAAGTTTATAGACCCAGGAACGGCCGGTGTCTTCATAATCAGGATTAAATGTCAAAATGTAAAAATTATTGTTGTATTGTTTTACATACTGGATTGTGCCGTTGTAATCTCCCCAGGCGACTTGCTTGAATATATAATATGTGACATCCGCCGTTTCCGATGAAGCGTAATTGTTGAGAATGCCGGCCGCTTTGATTTTTACGGAATCGGTCACATCGAGGGAATCCGTGTAAAGTTGGCGGGTTGAGCTGTTGAGCGGATCTGTCCCATCCAGAGTATAATATATTGAGGCATTGCCGGGATAGGTGGCGATATGAACCGTCTGTGCACCCAGATAAGCTCCGGACGCAATATCAAATGCCATCGGCGCAACTTTTAAGATTATATATGTTGCAGAGACTATCTCCGAAACAGAACCGTTTTTCAAGGCAACTGCTTTTAAAGTAGTATCCCGACTGATATTAAGCGCTTTTGTATAAAGAATTTTTGTATCACTTGATATAGGGTCGGTGCCGTCAGTCGTGTAAAATATAGCCGCGTCCGCATGGGGAGATTGTATTGTGACATTCTGGTAGTTTTCATATGTTCCACCGGGCACGGAACAAGACGGGGTCAAAGGGATGGTCAGAATTGTAGTTTTAGTCGTATTTGTTGAACAACCACCAAGGGCAAAGCTCAGCAACAGGATAAGAAAAGCGGCTCTCTTCATCGTTTTCACCCCTTTGCAGAACACCTTAGGTTTAATGAGTTTTGCACAATCGATAATAATTTCCAATTATGATTCCCTCTCTTGATCCAACATCCCTGTACTTGCCCCTTACTTCGTCAGAAGGGCCGGGTAGAGGGTTTTTTCCATGAGGCGGTAGACGGGCAGCATCTTTCCTTTCTGCAGGAATGAGTTGAAAAGGCCGAAGTTGAGAAGGCTGTCCGTGGCCGACGGCTCCAGGAGCAGGGCCGCTAGATTCCCCTCTGGCTGGGCCATGGGCACGATGTAGCTTCCAGCCGGAAATTCCTTCTGCATCGGAAATTTTTTCAGGGAGACCGTCATTAGGGGATGGCCCTGGTATATCTTCCCGGAAAGCTCAGCCTGGTTAAGCTCAAAGGCCTCCACTTTAACCTTAAGAGGCGCACTTAAGATTTCAACGGCCAGACCGTGGGCTTCCAGGTTCATGACCGCATCGCGGCACCCCGGGAGCAGGATATAGGCGAACGGCCGCTCCACCGTTTCCTGGGATGAAGGGACATCCTTGACCGGGGCCTTGAAGGTAACCGGCCTCTCGTCGTACCTGACGACTGCTTTCCCGCTCTCGGGAGAGGTTTCCGTTTTCACCGGGTAGGCCTCAAACTCTTCCTCTTCCCCATCAGGGGTCAAAACCTCGGCGGGAGTTATCGTCGCTCTCTTCCCTCCATCCGCGGCCGTCTGGCTCTCCGCGCCCGCGGCCTGGACTGTTGTTTTAATCTGCTGCCAGTTGTCATAGGCATACTTCAGTGTAAACCTGAGAGCCTCGAGTTGAGCCTTGATCCTCCGTTCCAACACTGACTTCTGGTTCGGGTTGATGGAACTTTCAAAGAGGAGTCCGATCGAGTTTTCCAGACCCAGGTAATTTCTCCCGACTCGGATCCCGCCCCCTCCCTGAACAATTCCCTCCTCAGGTTTTTTGCCGTTAACAAACACAAAATACTGATGCACCGAAAATCCTTTCTTTTCCAGGTCCGCCTTTATTGCCGGCAGAAGGCTTTCATCCGCCAGCTTCCGGATTGCGGGTGAGGTATTAGGATTGGCCGGGCCGTCGAGCATGAAGTCATAGGCCCGGGCCCAGGCTTCGTGAGCGTCGATGACCAGGGAGGGATTCCAGGGGACCAGAACCTGGCCGATGAAATCCCGCACTTCAGGGGCATCCAGCTTGGCAAAGTCCCTGTTCAGATCATAATTGCCGGAATTTACCCTTACATTGGCGGCGGCACCGTCGGGATTGAGCCGGGGAACACAGAGAATAATCAGGCGATCCAGGAGGTAGTGCAAATCTCCGGCGGAAATATCCCTCATCAAAAGCAACAGGGCCTCCGTCCCGGCCGGCTCGTTTCCGTGAATCTGGCTGTCAATCAGGACCGTGAGCTTGGAGCTCCTGAGAGCCTGTACCGGGCTGAAGACGGCGGGAGCCGCCAGAATTACCAGGGGAATTTCCCTTTTCAGCGGACTGGCCGTAAATATGCGCATCTTCATGCAGTCTGATTTTTTTTGAAGATCGATGAGGTACTTGTACAACAGGACTTGTGGAGTCGGCTCGAGAAAATTTGATTCCTCACTGTGCGTCGTCGGAATTTCCCCCGCGGCCGACTTCACGGCCGCCCGGCCTGATGCGGACAGAAGCAGAACCAAAATCACCAACAAACTGAGTTTCCGGGCCATACCCACTCCCCCTCTCATTTAAATTTCATTTCAACATGAAGCAAGAAGTCTCCTTGTCAGTGGAATGCCACTGGTGCAGACGGCTTGCATATAAAGGAAAGAAAGCCTCCCCTGCCTAATATTTTCACAGATGCGGACTTTTTCATTTCCCTGTCCGCCGACCTGAAAGGATGATTAACTTGGAAGCAAACCTGCCCCTCCCGGCGCCTTCCGCCGAGATTACCGCCCTTCTCATCCTGTGCTGCGTACTCGGTGTGTCTTTCTTTTCCAGCTCGGAAGCCTCGCTCATCTCAGTCAGCAAGATAACCATCCGCAATCTGGTGGACAAGGGCTCTAAGAAGGCCAAGGCAATCGAACGGCTTATCAGCCGGCACGACCGCCTCTTCAGTACCATCCTGGCCACCGAAAACATGTTCATCATCCTGGCCACCTCGCTGGGCACCGCTCTGGCCCTCCGGCTCTTCGGGAAAGACGGGATAGCCGTGGCCACCATCGTGATGACGCTCTTCATCGTGCTCTTCGGCGAAATAATCCCCAAGACTCTGGCCGCCAGGAATGCCGAGAAATACTCACTGCTCGTTGCCAGGCCCATGGAATTCATCGTCCTTTTGGCCTCCCCCTTTGTCTATCTCTTCACCCTGGCGGCCAACGCGATCATCCGCCTCCTTGGAGGAGGCGAGCCTTACTCTCCCTACCACATGACGGCCGATGAACTCAAGACCTGCTTGCGCCTTGGAGAAAAGGAGGGCATACTGGCGGCGGATGAAAAAAAGATGCTCGTGGAGATTATGGATTTCAAGGAAACTTCGGCCCGCCAGATTATGACTCCCCGCACCGACATGGAATACCTCCAGGCGGAGAGCCCGATCTCCGAGGTCATTCGCGTCGTCAGCGAAAGCGGACACTCAAGGGTTCCAATCTACGGCGACAACATTGACCACATCGTAGGAATCTGCTACTCGAAGGACGTGCTCCGGGAACTTCGCAAGGAGCATCCGGCCGCCCTGGCCGGGGACATTATGCGCCGCCCCCTCTTCGTGCCCGACAGCATCGGCCTGACCGCCCTTCTTCGCGGAATGCAGCATGAAAAAACAAGCATTGCCATCCTCCTGGACGAATTCGGCGGCACGTCCGGAATGGTGACGATGGAGGACATTCTCGAAGAGATCGTGGGTGAAATTCAGGAAACCGATGATTCCCAGGAGACCAATTTCATCCGCCTGGGCCAGGGGCAGTTTCTGGTCAATGCCAAGATTCCGGCCGAGGAAGCCGGGGAGTATTTGAACTTCCCAATCCCGGAAGGCGACTATAACACCCTCGCGGGTTTCATCTCGGAACAACTGGGACGAATTCCTAAAGAGGGCGAAACCCTGGAGTTCGGCGGGGCCGTATTCCGCGTCGAGAAAGCCAAAGGCAGAAAAATAACCCAGATCAGGGTTTCCCTCCGCCAGACGCCCCCGGAGCGCGAGGAAGACGAGATTTAGAAAAGCTTCTCACTTAAAGAGAATGCTGTCCATGTATTTAAAAACAGAGGCGAAAAACCTCTTCTGCTTAAGATGCTTCCTTATCATTTCCAGAGCCCACTTCCGCATCTGGGGGAAACCCAGCAGGGCGATGAGGAGATCGCGGTGGCGATCGTAACGGCTCTTCTCAATAATCGTTTCCTGCACCTCCGGGGAACGCAGGAAATTCATCAGGTGGTTGAGATCCTTGTCCCTGACCTGCTCAAAAAATGAACGAATCAGAATTCCCGCCTCTATCTCGCCGCCGATCTCGTCTTTCCAGAGAGTATCATACCTTTTCAGGCGCACCAGGTCGAAATCGCGCGCTTTCCGGCTCTCCTTAAGCACATTGATTAGAATCCGGGCGCAGAGCAGGCCGTAGTAAATCCCGCCGCCCGAGGTGGTCTTGAGCTGACAGGCGGCATCCCCCAGGGCCAGAATCCTCCCCGCCACCGTGTTTTTCGGGGCGCCCATCGGGATGCGGCGGTACTTCGGCGTATTGAGAACCTTTGTGATGCGTCCCCGGAGAAAATCGCTCTGGCAGAGATTCTCCAGGAAAGCCCGCCCGCCCCTCTTCACAATGAGACCGATTTTCGCCGTATCCCGGCTGACGGACACCGCATAGGCGAAGGAGCCGGGCGCGATTTTTTCCCCGGTATAGATCTCGGCGCCATTAAGACCCTGCACCTCGGCCTCCATCTGGGCGCTTTTATAGATATGAGGAGGCCTGCCTATTCCGGATTCGAAAGGAAGGTTGGACATGGCTCCGGTGGCCATGACACAGATTTTTCCCTCGACGTTTATTTTTTTAGAACCTTTTTCAGCCGCCAGAACGACTTTTTTCCCGTCCTGAGAAGCCGACTGCACCTGAGTTCCCAGGTATAACCTGGCGCCGGCGGAAACAGCGCGGGATGAAAATGACTTGTCAAGTTTTATCCTGTCAATGATGTGGACCTTGAGATGGCCGGGAAACGGGAGGGTGCGTCCGTCCGGACAAAAAACGGTAAAATTATCGACAGATTTAATCCTGCATTCGTCAGGAAAATCAAAGTTCCGCAAAACATTTTCCCCGATGATTCCGGTGCAGTGCGCAGGCTTTCCGACCTCGGGATGCTCTTCGATGAGAGCCACCTTCAGGCCTTCCTTAGCCGCCTCGCCGGCCAGGAAACTCCCAATGGGGCCGGCGCCAACTACAACTAAATCAAACATCCTTATGACATTCTACGCACCGTGGGACATTCCTCTATTACAAGTCGCAAGCCCGGCTTGCGCGCCCTTTTATAAGAAAAAGCAGCTGGTATTAAACTTCAGCGATCTGAGTAATGTGCAATATTTAAAGTGGATTTCTGGAATCATCGTTTCGATGGCCGATATGCTTCACCAAGAAGGAAAATCTTATCGGCGGAAAAGCTGGAGGACTCTTCCTCGTTTCCGGCGAATGATTCAGAAAAGATTGGAGGGATAAAATATGAAAAAAAACAAAGTTGTGGTTTTTGCCGTCATACTTGCGGTTCTCCTGTGTGCGGCGGCGGCCCTGGTGAATGCTCAGGACTCGGCCTGGAAGATCCTCTTTGAAGGCAAAGAGCTCGAAGCCAAACCGGTCATTCTCAACGATGTCGTCTATGTGCCTGCGAAAGGCACCATTGACGCCGTTGGATTGAATCTTAAGTTAAACGAGGCGGCCAGGACTGTAAACATCTTCTTAAAGTCGCTCGATGAAAAGAAGCTTGGCGTTCTCACCGGAGAAATCAATCTGGGTAAGACCATGCTGACGGACCTGGAAGTGGCGCTTTGTAAAGTCAATGATAGAGGTGACATACGCGATCAGCTCAGATGGAATATTTACGGGGGGGATCGCAGTTACTTCGCCATCAATAAACCCCTGTATGTCACCAAGGTGACCCGCTCGAACGACTTCACCATGAAAGATGTGAAGCCGGGCACCTATGATCTTCTGTTCTTCTATTCCGAGAAGAAGACTTTCGGGACCACCCGGATCGCCTGGAAAATGAAAGTATCCGTGGCGTCGGGATGCGAAACCAAGGTCTGGCTGGATGAATACAACACGGCCCTGAACGATTCTCTTTTCATGCAGTAAATGTTTGCGGAACTCCCGGGGTTGATTCTTTGATGTTCAGATAGGAGATTGCGCCATGCCGCTCGTCGGAACTAAAGAGCTGTTTAAAAAAGCCTATGGCGGAGGTTATGCCGTCGGGGCCTTCAATGTTAACGACATGGAGATCCTGCAGGCCATCGTCGAAGCGGGCCAGGAGGAACAGGCGCCTCTGATACTTCAAGTATCTTCGGGCGCCAGGAAATACGCCCGCCAGGAGTACCTGATCCACCTGGTCAAGGCGGCATTGGAGACTTCTTCGATTCCCATCGTCCTTCACCTGGATCACGGAGACACCTTTGAACTGTGCAAGTCCTGCATTGACGGAGGTTTCACCTCGGTCATGATCGACGGCTCCAAGTACCCCCTGGAAGAGAACATCGCGCTTACCAGGAAGGTCGTTGAATACGCCCACCCGAGAGGCATCCCCGTGGAGGCCGAACTGGGAAAATTGGCCGGAATTGAAGACGCGGTAAAGGTCGCGGATAAAGACTCCGTCTTCACTGATCCAAACGAGGCGGAGCGCTTCGTCGAGGAGACCGGCTGCGACTCTCTGGCGGTCGCCATCGGAACGAGTCACGGGGCCTACAAATTCAAAGGCGAGCCCCGCCTGGACTTTGAGCGGCTGGAAGAAGTTACCCGACGCCTGCCGGGATTTCCCCTCGTTCTGCACGGGGCCTCAACCGTGCCTCAGGAATACGTGGAGATGTGCAACCGTTATGGAGGCCGCCTGCCGGATGCCAGGGGGGTCCCCGAGGAGATGCTGAGGAAAGCCGCTCTGGGAGCCGTCTGTAAGATCAATATTGACACCGACCTGCGCCTGGTGATGACGGCTACGATCCGCCGGGTCTTTACGGAGAAACCGGGGGAGTTCGATCCCCGTAATTACCTGGGACCGGCCAGGGATGCAATTCATGAGATGGTTCGTCACAAACTGGTGGACGTCCTCGGCTGTGCCGGAAAAGCCGGCGCTTAAGCTCCCGGGTCCGAAGGAATCGCTCCCTTTTCCAAGAAAGCATTCCTGATGCAAAAAAGGTTGATTTCCCTTATATTTGTTTTTTTCTTACTGACTGTGCCCGGCCAGGCGCAAAATAAACCGGCGGGGCCGCTGATCGTTGATTTTGGATCATTCCTTTTGAAGGGTCCTTCCGGGACACTGGCGTTGGGAAAAATTTCCCTGCCGGAAGATATCCGGCGGGTGGAAATTTTTCTGAGCGAGACGAAAAATTACAATTACGATCAAGGACCCGGCTACTCCCTGCGCCCTTTCCTCAATTACAAAGATCGCCGCATCTATTGCGTGGAGGGGAATAACACGCTCTTTAGTTTTTTCTCGGACTCATCCTTCAGGAATCATCCGGAACACCTGGAGTGGCTGAACGAAGTGCCTGTTAACAAAGGGAAGAGAATGGTAGAGTGCGGCTTGGAGTGGCGCACCGGTTCCAATGCCTCAATAAAGCTCCCGATGGAGGCGAATGTGCTCGCGGGCGCCGTTTCCTATTTCCCGGAGACCCTCCCCTTAAGCCCGGATTTCCCCCAGGGTCTTACGTCTTTTACTACCTTAATCCACCCTTTAGAGCCCTTTGGATTTTTTAACCGAGACTATACGGAAACCCTCGGCGGCGGGGAACCCCAGGCGGCAAATCCCGAAGCTCTCGCATCGCGGGAAAAGTTTCTCCGTTGTCTTCTTTCTTACCTTAAGCCGGACTTCTGGCGCAACAACGCAGAAGTGCGGGTGGAGGATCTCATGGAGAAAATTCTCCCGCGCCTTGAGAAACTGGCCGCGGGTGCCGCCAGGTCCACGACTCTCTCAGAGTACGAATCGGTAACTTATCTTTGTTCCAAGCACCTCCGGGATTCTGATTCCAAGAAGGCTGAAGAGTTTGCCCTGCTTCTTGATCGCACCAGATTTCTGGCAGAGAGGGAGTTTTTCGCCACTTCTGATAAATTCTCTCCCGGCAGTACTCTGGATTCTTTCCTTAGTGCCGTAGAGAGGAAGGACCATCTGAAAGCCGCCAGGGAGTGCCTGCAAATTTCAGATTTTTTTCAGTTCTGGCATTTTGCGGCCTTCGATCCCCGGGCCTCCGGTTCTGTGTACCTTTCCGCCAACCTGGACCTTCTGCTCTCGATGCTGAGCGAAGCTATTCAGGCGGAACGCCGCATTTTGCCTGCCGGAGCCGCCTCACCCCCGGCATCTCTCCTCGATTTTCCGGGAAATTCTTCTTCAGCCGGCGTTCTTGTCGTGGATGTCTCGGGCAGCATGCGAGAAGAATTGGGAGGGCGGAAGAAGCTGGCCCTGGCCAAGAATGCCTCTCTCATGATGCTCGATGTCCTTTCCCGGGGAGCCCTGGCCGAGGGAAGACGGCACATGCTAGCCGTAGTCTCCTTCTCCGTTCCGGCTATAGTGGAAGTTGATCTGACGGATGATTATGAGACGATAAAATCCGCCATCGGAGGCATCCACCTGGGCTCCAACACCAATATTGGGGATGGCCTGACCAGGGCGCTGGAGATTCTTGGAAGAGTACCCGACTCGGTGAAAGCGAAGAACATCATCCTTCTCTCGGACGGCATGCCGAACACGGGACTTACAAAGGAGGAGATCCTGACCACAATTCCCCGTAAGGCGAAGAAAAAAGGCATTCGGATTTTCACCGTCGGTTTCAAGGCATCGCGGGATTACGACGAAAAATTCATGCAGGCGCTGGCCAGGCTCGGCGGAGGGGATTACTATTACGTTGAACAAGCCGATACCCTGGGAGATATGCTTCTTCGAATCAGGCACAGCGCCACCGGGCGGATTATTGCCACTTTTTCCGGCGCGCTTTTCCCGGGAATTTCCTCTCAACCGTATCTCTTCCACGTGCCGCCCGGAGCCGGGTCCGTCACCGTTACGATCCATACTTCCGATCAGACTCCTCTGTTTATCCTCGAAGATCCCCGCGGACGGATTATTCCCGAGTCGGCCCCCGGCCTCACCGTAATGAAGGGGAATCCCCTGTATCTCCTCATGAAAAATCCCGTCAGCGGCACCTGGAAACTCTCACTTTCCGGCTCAAAAAACCAGAAACCCCCAATTTTTCACAATACGATTATCTCGGTCAAACAGGCTGTTTCGGCTGAAAAAATATCGTCAAAGCGACTGCTCCTTGTCGTCCTGATGGTAATCCTCGTATTCCTTTTGTTCTGGCGGCGGGCTCACGCCGGACAAAGAAACTTGAATAGTCCGGGTAAATAAGTTATAATTACCTTTGCTACTCTGGAGGAAGGAGTATAGGTTTTGGCCTCTGAAGGAGTTGGCGGCATTTCTTTAGCACTTGGCGTACCGGCGCGGGTTTCAGAAACTTATGCGCTTGTTTTGGCGCGCCTTTTTGAGGACAGGAATGAGGCGATAGCCAGGGATATTCAAAATATCGCCTTTGAGCATATTCCCCTCTCCAGCGAGTCTGCTGATTCTTTCGGAACGAGCCTTCATCGGATCCTATTGAGCCTCCACGCTCTGGCGGTGGAGATTCTGAGGAATTCACGCGATTTGGATTCGGCCGCCATGGAAATAGAGAAACTGGCCTCTCAGGCTGTCGCTCAGCGCCTCAGCATGGGGGTCAAGCTGCAGGAAACCATGCGGGCCTTTTTAAGGTACAAAAAATATTACCGGGATTTGATTCTGGAGTGTCTTAAGTCTCACGGCGGTTCCCTGGACGACCTGGCGGCGGCCTATGGACTCCTTGATTTTATTGTTGACACCTTTGTCGAGACGATTGGCAGAGGGTACTTCAAGATGGCTTCCCTGGCCCTGGAACTGGCGCCGGTGGGCATCGCCACTCTGACTTCCGCCAGGCGTTTTATTTCCTGGAATCCCCATGCGGAAAAGATCACCGGCTGGACGGAGCAGGAAATATTGAAAATGGAGTGCTCTCAATTGTTCAGGCGCTACGGCAACGCGAAACCTACTCCGGAGCCCTGCCCCATCCAGGAGGCACTTTCAAACAAGATCTCCTTTATCTCAGCCAAGGGGAACATTATGATCCTCGGGAAAGACGGCCGGGAAATCCCCGTATTCCTCGGGCTGATCCCGGCAGTCGAAAACGGCTGGGAGATAAGTGAATTTGTCCTCGTGTTCTATGACCTCTCGTCCCAGAAAAAAGCTGAAAAAACAAGAAAAGAATTTCTGACGACGCTGGTCAGGGACTTCCGCGAGCCACTAATGACCATTCGTTCCTGTGCGACTTTCCTCTCAAAGGAGGAGCTGGACAGGGACCAGCTTGAATCCTCCAATGTAATTTTGAGGATGTCCCAGACTCTGATCCCCTTCGTGGACAATCTCGCCCGCCTGTTGGAGCTTGAGGCGCGGAAGAAATAATGGAGAAAATAGTCATCTACGGCGCTTCAGGGCACGGAAAGGTGGTCTGCGAGGCGCTCCGCGAAGTGGGGAAGTATGAGATAGCAGGCTTTCTTGATGACCGGAACACCGCTTCAAATGGGGAATTTTTCAATGGTTTTCCTGTTCTGGGCGGGGGGGAGATTCTTCCTGATTTAAGAAAGAACGGCATTCGCTGGGCCATCGTGGCTGTCGGAGAGGGGAAGATCCGGCTTGATATCGCCGGGATTCTCGTTAAAGCCGGTTTTCTCCTGGCGACGGCGATCCATCCCTCGGCGTGCCTCGCCCGGGATGTCCTTCCCGGGGCGGGTTCGGTGGTGGCACCGGGGGCCATCCTCAATCCAGGGAGCCGAATCGGGGAAAATGTCATCATCAATTCAGGAGCCATCGTCGAGCACGACTGCGTGATTGGGGAAGGAGCCCACATCTGTCCCGGAGTCTGCCTGGCCGGGGGCGTTCAGGTGGGTCGCCTGGCCTGGGTGGGCCTTGGTTCACGGGTCATTCAGAATGTGCGCATCGGGGAGGATGCGGTGATCGGGGCCGGGGCCGTCGTCCTCAATGACATTCCCGCAGGCGCCACCGCGGTTGGAATTCCCGCCCGGGTGCAACCGATAAAAGCTCCCTGAAAATTTCCTGCAGGCGTATGCGAACCTTTAAATCTGGATTGAACCGGATTTTTTTTTATTGAATCGGTTCATGGCCGCCGGGAGTCCCTCCTTAAGAAAGCATAACACGGCCTCGGCGGCCTCATCAACGGCGGATTTTAGGGCGGCGGCATCTTCCACTCCTGGACGTTCCAGTACATAGTCTCTTGCATCCACGCCGGGCGGCGGGCTTCCGATTCCCACTCTGAGACGGGGAAAGTTATTCGTTCCCAGCGCCTCGATGATGGAGATAAGGCCCTTGTGGCCCCCGGCGCTGCCGCCTGCGCGCAGGCGGATTACTCCGGAAGAAAGGTTGAGGTCGTCACAGATGACCAACAGGTGCGAAGCGGGAAGGGAATACTTCCCGGCCAGGGCCGCCAGGGCTTTCCCGGACAGGTTCATATAGGTCAGGGGCTTGGCCAGAACAACCGGCTCTCCTTCAATAGAGCCCTCGGCCCGGATGGAAAAAAAACCCCGGCGCGAGAAGGAGACTCTGAAGCGGTCCGCCAGGAAATCCATCACCATAAAGCCGATGTTATGGCGCGTAAAGCGGTACTCCTGTCCGGGATTCCCGAGCCCAACAAGAATTTTCATCATTCAAGAAGTCAGGAGACAGGAGACAGAATGGAGAAGGCCATTGATCGCGCCTTCCCTGCACTTCTGTCTACTGACTCCTGCATTCTGTCTTCTATTACTCTTACTCTTCCTTGGCCTTGGCAGCCTTCTTTATTTCCGAGACGGTCGGAACGGCAGCGTTCTCCGGTGACTCCATTGCGGCCAGCGCTGCCTGTGCCTCGGCCGGCGTCTCCTCTATCTTCCTGGGCGGATGGACGACAACGATGATTTCCTCGGGCGATGCCAGGAATTTCACGCCCTCTATCAAGGCAATGTCCTTCACGTGGATGGCGTCCTCCATCTTGAGAGAGGAAATATCAACCTCGATGTGCTCGGGAATCTGAAGGGGCAGAGATTCGACTTCCATTTCCCAGAGGATGTGGTCGAGGACGCCTCCTTCCTTGACTCCCGGAGCTTCTCCCGTAAGGGTGACGGGAACGGTGGCGGTAACCATGTCCTCAAGGGATATCTTGTGGAAATCCACGTGGATGATCCTTTTTTGGAAAACGTCTCTCTGGAGATCGCCGATCATCGCCAGGTATGAGGCCTCCTGCTGCTGCTCATCCTTGACTTTCAGGTCAATAATAACATTCAGCCCTGAATCGGTGTGAATAACTTTTTCAAGGTTCGAAAGACCTACGCTCAGATGCATGGGTTCCATGCCTTTCCCATACACCACGCCCGGAACCAATCCGTCCCTGCGGATTTTCCGGCAATACTCCTTTTTCGTCTGCTCCCTTTTACGGGCATCCAGAATTGTGCGTTCCATGATTTATCCTCCTCTTAGTATATAGTCCTTATTCAAACAGTTCGCTGACTGAAAGATTGAAATGAATTCTACGTATAGCCTCAGCCAGAATAGGTGCGACCGAAAGCCGGGTGAATTTTCCCCCCAGGGCATTTTGGGGGAGAGGAACCGTGTCCGTGACCACGATTTCTTTCAGGGGAGATTCCATGAGCTTGCTGATGGCGCTGCCGGCCAGGATGGGGTGAGTGATCGCGGCATAGACCTCCCTGGCTCCCTTGTCCAGGAGAGCCTGAGCGGCCCTCAGGATGGTTCCGCCGGTGGAAATCATGTCATCCACTATTATGGCGGTCTTCCCCTTCACATGTCCGACGACCTCTATCACTTCGGCCACCTCCGGCTGGGGATGGCGCTTGAATATGATGGCCAGTGAGGCATCCAGTTTCTCGGCGTAGGCCCGGGCCCTGGCGACACCGCCGGCATCGGGAGAGACCACGACTGCATTTTTGCCGAAGAGCTGGCGGCCCCTCAGATAATTGACGATGATGGGGAGGGCGTAGAGGTTGTCCACCGGGATGTCGAAGAAGCCCTGAATGGCCGCCGAGTGCAGATCCACCGTGATAACCCGGCCGGCACCGGCCACCGAGATTAGATTGGCCACCAGTTTGGCGCTGATCGGCTCCCTGGGGGCGACTTTCTTTTCCTGCTTGGCG
>Ga0209749_1001025_pt1 | contig 28925 bp, 31 predicted proteins | sample EPASupsiteSAE347_FD_187267 | JGI IMG/M metagenome (GOLD analysis project Ga0209749, IMG submission 187267) | Bioremediated contaminated groundwater from EPA Superfund site, New Mexico - Sample SAE3-47 (SPAdes) (version 2) | ecosystem: Environmental > Aquatic > Deep subsurface > Groundwater >...
CCCGCCCGCCGACGGCGTCAGCAGCAAGGGCAGCTACATGCTGCACGACTTCCACCGCTCGGCCCGTCACATGGGCATTCCCTACAACCCGCCCAGCCGCTTCCCGCTGCCGACACAGAATGCCGCCCGCGCCTACTACTGGCTGCACGGCCAGGACTGCGCGCTGGCCCGGCAATTCGCGCACGCCGCCTATCGCGCCTTCTTCGTCGACGATCGCGATATTTCGTCGCCGGACACCGTGCTGGAAATTGCCGCAAATCTGGGCGTCGACCGTACGGCGCTGGCCGCCGCACTGCAAAGCCCGGAAATCAAGGCCAGACTCAAGGACGAATGCACGCAGGCGCTGGCCGCCGGCGTCTTCGGCTCGCCGCACGTAATCATCGACGGCGAACACTTCTTCGGCGCCGACCGCCTGCCGCAAATCGAACACTGGCTGGAAAGCGGCGGTTTTTAACAGTAACAACCGAGAACAACATGCAACGTATCTGTGTCTTCTGTGGCGCCAATCCCGGCCACAACCCGCTCTACCGCAACGAAGCCGAAAAGCTCGGCCGCCTGCTGGCTGCACGCGGCATCGAGCTGGTTTATGGCGGCGGCAATGTCGGGCTGATGGGCGTCGTTGCCGATGCCTGCCTGAGTGCCGGCGGCAGCGTCATCGGCGTCATTCCGCAGGCGCTGATGGGCAAGGAGGTCGATGGCCGCCATGTCGAACACCGCGCCTTGAACCGCCTGGAAATCGTCGATTCGATGCACACGCGCAAGGCGCGCATGGCCGAACTCGCCGACGGCTTCATCGCGATGCCCGGCGGCTTCGGCACCTTCGAGGAATTCTGCGAAATCCTGACCTGGGGCCAGCTCGGGTTTCACGTGAAACCGATGGGCCTGCTCAACGTGAACGGCTTCTACGATCCGCTGCTGGCGCTGTTCGACCATGCCGTCGGCGAAGGCTTCCTGCGCCCGCAGAACCGCGCCATGGCACTGGCCGACAGCGACGGCGAACGCCTGCTCGCCGCGATGGCGGCATTCCAGCCGGAACCCGTCAGCAACTGGCTGAAACAGGAAACACAGTTGTAGTACCCCACCCGATTTTTCAGGCAACGCACACATAAAAGAAGCGAGGAGACATGACCATCCTGAAATCCCAACTCAACCCGCGCAGCGCCGACTTCCAGGCCAACGCGGCCGCGATGACCACGGTTGTCGCCGACCTGCACGAGAAGGTCGAGAAGATCGCCCTCGGCGGCCCGGAAGCGGCGCGCCAGAAGCATCTGGCCCGCGGCAAGCTGCTGCCGCGCGAGCGGGTCAGCGCCCTGCTCGACCCCGGCACGCCTTTCCTTGAGATCGGCCAGTTCGCGGCCTACGGCATGTACGGCGGCGACGTACCGGCCGCCTCGGTGATCGCCGGTATCGGCCGCGTCGAAGGCATCGAGTGCATGATCGTTGCCAACGACGCGACGGTGAAGGGCGGCACCTATTACCCGCTGACCGTCAAAAAGCACCTGCGCGCCCAGGAAATCGCACTGGAAAACCGCCTGCCCTGCATCTATCTGGTCGATTCCGGCGGCGCCTTCCTGCCCATGCAGGACGAGGTCTTCCCGGACAAGGAACATTTCGGCCGCATCTTCTTCAACCAGGCCAACCTGTCGGCCGCCGGCATCCCGCAGATCGCCGCCGTGATGGGTTCGTGCACAGCCGGCGGCGCCTACGTACCGGCCATGTGCGACGAGTCGATCATCGTCAAGAACCAGGGCACGATCTTTTTGGGCGGCCCGCCGCTGGTGAAAGCCGCCACGGGTGAAGTCGTCTCGGCCGAAGACCTCGGCGGTGCCGACGTGCATACGCGCATTTCCGGCGTCGTCGATCATCTGGCCGAAAACGACGCGCACGCGCTGGCCATCGCGCGACGCATCGTCAAGGATCTGAACTGGAAAAAGGCCCCGCCAGTCACGTTGACCGCCCCGAGCGAACCGCTGTTCAGCCAGGAAGAGCTGTACGGCGTGATTCCGACCGATGCCAAGAAGCCTTTCGACGTGCGCGAAATCATCGCCCGCATCGTCGACGGCTCCGATTTCGATGAATTCAAGGCGCGCTACGGCACGACGCTGGTCTGCGGTTTTGCGCGGATTTACGGCTACCCGGTCGGCATCGTCGCCAACAACGGCATTTTGTTCAGCGAATCGGCCCTCAAGGGTGCGCACTTCATCGAACTCTGCGCCCAGCGCGGCATTCCACTCGTTTTCCTGCAGAACATCACCGGCTTCATGGTCGGCCGCAAGTATGAAAACGGCGGCATCGCGCGCGACGGCGCCAAGATGGTCACCGCCGTCGCCACCGCCAAGGTGCCGAAATTCACCGTCGTCATCGGCGGCAGTTTCGGCGCCGGCAACTACGGCATGTGCGGCCGCGCCTACAGCCCGCGCTTCCTCTGGATGTGGCCGAACGCCCGCATCTCGGTGATGGGCGGCGAACAGGCGGCCGGCGTGCTGGCCACCGTCAAGCGCGACGGCATCGAAGCGGCCGGCAAGACCTGGAGCGCCGAAGAGGAAGCCGCTTTCAAGGCACCGATCCGCGAGCAATACGAGACGCAGGGCCATCCTTACTACGCCTCGGCGCGACTGTGGGACGACGGCATCATCGACCCGGCCGACACCCGCCGCGTGCTCGGCCTCGGCCTTTCCGCCTCGATGAACGCGCCGGCCGAAGAGACAAAATTCGGCATCTTCCGGATGTAGGCGATGTACCTGCCCAAGCACTTCGCAGTCAGCGACCCGGCCCGCCTGCATGACCTGATGCGCGCCTTCCCGCTCGCCACCCTCGTCACGCACGGGCCCGACGGGCTGGAGGCCAATCATGTGCCGCTGCTGCTCGATACGGAGTCCGGCGCACACGGCACGCTGCGTGGCCATGTCGCGCGTGGCAATCCGCTGTCGCGCCAGACGGTCGACAGCGAAATTCTGGTCATTTTCCAGGGGCACGAGTGTTACATCAGCCCATCCGGCTACGCGACCAAGGCCGAACACGGCAAGGTCGTGCCGACCTGGAACTACTGCGCCGTGCATGCCTATGGCCATCTGCGGGTGATCGACGACGCCGACTGGCTTTTGGCGCAATTGACGGCGTTGACCGCCGAGCATGAGGCCGGATTGGCCAAACCCTGGGCGGTTGGTGATGCACCGGCTGATTACATTGAGAAAATGCTTGGGGCGATTGTCGGGATCGAGATCGTCATTGAGCGCCTGATCGGCAAGTGGAAGGTCAGCCAGAACCAGCCGGCGGTTAATCAGGCCAGCCTGGTTGAGGCGCTGGCTGGGGAGCCGATGGCAGGGCTGATTCGGGAGGGGGCTTCTTTTAAATGAGATCTCACTTGTTTGGCGTTGGGGTTCCGTTGGATAGGCTTGGGGTTCCGCCTTGCGGGCGGGCGTACTTTCTTTTGCTTCGCCAAAAGAAAGTAGCCAAAGAAAAGGCGACCCCAGGCTACGCGGTCGGCGTTGCCGACTCCCCTGCGCTACTCAAAGGACCGGGCGGCTGCGGAACTCGGCCCTGCGGGCCTCAGACAGTCCTCGCCGAAGGCCCCCGGCCCTTCTCCGTTGCTCGGCGCTCCACATGGGGATCCGGAAAAGCGTCTCGGAACGACGGCTCTACCCAGGAAGAAAAAAGGAAAAACCTTGTTTTTAACGGTCGACCGCTAGAAACAGCAAAAAACCATCTCCACCAGTTCGGCGGCGACGCCTTTCGGGTCCCCCTGGGAGGCGCTGAGCAACGCAGGCTGGCCGGGGGTTTCGGCTTGCGTCTGTCTGAGCCGCAGGCGAGTTTAGCAAGCCGCCCGGCCTGCCGAGTAGCGCAAGGGACCGGGCAACGCCCGGCGCCGACCCGGGGGTCGCCTTCTTCTTTGGCTACTTTCTTCTTGGCGAAGCAAGAAGAAAGTACGCCCGCCCGCAAGGCGGAACCATCACGCCAAGCAAGCACAGCATCCCCTGTAAGCGAGACGCCCCGCAAGGGCGGAACCCCCACGCAAAACAAACACGCTCCACCGTAGCCAAAACCAAGCCCCCAGCTAACTAAACAAAACCCAAACAACAAAACGAGACAAACCATGCCCTTCCAAGCCCTGGAAATCGAACTCACCGGCCCGGTCGCCACGATCTGGATGAACCGCCCCGACCTGCACAACGCCTTCGACGAACTCCTGATCGCCGAACTCACCGCCGCCTGCATCGCCCTCGATGAGGACAAGGACGTCCGCGTCGTCGTCCTCGCCGGCCGCGGCAAAAGCTTTTCAGCCGGTGCCGACTTGAACTGGATGAAGCGCGCCGCCAACAACGGGCTCGATGACAATCTCAACGACGCGCGTGCCCTCGCCCGCATGCTGCGCACCCTGGCCGAGATGAAAAAGCCGACCATCGCCCGCGTCCAGGGCGCCGCACTCGGCGGCGGCATGGGGCTGGCCGCAGCCTGCGACATCGCCGTCGCCGCGACGAAAGCTGTGTTTGCGACCTCGGAAGTGAAGTTCGGCATCATCCCCTCGGCCATTTCGCCCTACGTGCTGCGCGCCATCGGCGCCCGTCAGGCGACGCGCTACTTCCAGTCGGCCGAGCGCATCAGCGCCGAACGTGCCCGCGAAATCGGCCTGGTGCATGAATGCGTAGACGTGGAACAACTCGATGCCAAGGTCGGGGAAATCGCCGACTCGCTGCTCCAGGGCGGCCCGCTCGCCCAGGCTGCGGCCAAGGACCTGATCCGCGCCGTCGCCGGCCAGCCGGTCAACGAAACCCTGGTCGAGGAAACCGCGCACCGCATCGCCCACCTGCGCGCCACGCCGGAAGCCCGCGAAGGCATCGCCGCCTTCCTTGATAAACGTTCGCCTGCCTGGATAGGGGAATAAGCCATGTTTAACAAAATCCTCATCGCCAACCGCGGAGAAATAGCTTGCCGGGTAATTAAAACCGCCCGCCGCCTCGGCATCCGCACCGTCGCCGTCTATTCCGAGGCCGATGCCAATGCCCGCCATGTCCGGCTTGCCGACGAGGCCGTGCTGCTCGGCCCGGCCGCTGCCCGCGAGTCCTATCTGGTTGCCGAAAAGATCATCGACGCCTGCCGGCGCACCGGCGCCCAGGCGGTCCACCCCGGCTACGGCTTCCTTTCCGAGAATGCCGATTTCGCCGACGCGCTGGCCGCAGCCGGCATCGCCTTCATCGGCCCGCCGGCCTCGGCGATCCGTGCCATGGGCTCGAAGTCCGAAGCCAAGAAACTGATGGGCAAGGCCGCCGTACCGCTGACGCCGGGTTACCACGGCGATGACCAGACACCGGCACTGCTCCACAATGAAGCCGACCAGATCGGCTACCCGGTGCTGATCAAGGCGGCGGCCGGTGGTGGCGGCAAGGGCATGCGCCTGGTCGAGCAGTCGGCCGACTTCCCCGATGCGCTGGCCTCCTGCAAGCGCGAGGCGATTTCCAGCTTCGGCAATGATCACGTGCTGATCGAGAAATACATCACCAAGCCGCGCCATATCGAGATCCAGGTCTTCGCCGACAGCCTCGGCAACTGCGTTTACCTGTTCGAGCGCGACTGCTCGGTGCAGCGCCGCCATCAGAAGGTGCTGGAAGAAGCGCCCGCCCCCGGCATGAGCGAGGAGCGCCGCCGCGAAATGGGCGAAGCAGCGGTTGCCGCAGCCAGGGCGGTCGGTTACGTCGGCGCCGGCACGGTCGAGTTCATCGCCAACCAGGATGGTTCGTTCTACTTCATGGAAATGAACACCCGACTGCAGGTCGAACATCCGGTCACCGAGATGATTACCGGCCAGGACCTCGTCGAATGGCAATTGCGCGTCGCCAGCGGTCAACCACTGCCGCTCGCGCAAAACCAGCTGCAGATCCGCGGCCACGCGCTGGAAGCGCGCATCTACGCCGAGGATGCGAACAAGGGCTTCCTGCCCTCGACCGGCCGGCTGATCCGCCTGACGCCGCCCGCCGAATCGATCAACGTCCGGGTCGATACCGGCGTCGAAGAAGGCGACGAAATCACGCCCTACTACGACCCGATGGTCGCCAAGCTGATCGTCTGGGACGAAAACCGCGACGCCGCGCTGGCTCGCATGCGCAAGGCCCTGGCCGACTACCGCGTCGCCGGCGTCACCACCAATATCGACTTCCTGTCGCGCCTCGTCGCCTGCCCGGCCTTTACCGGCGCCGACCTCGACACCGGCCTGATCGAACGCCAGAAGGAATTCCTCTTCCCCGCTGCCCAGGCCGTGCCGCGCGATGCGCTGCTGGTGGCCACAGTCGGTGAACTGCTCTGGGAACAGCATGTCGCCAAACAGGCCGCCAACAGCAGCGGCGACCCGTTCTCGCCCTGGCACGCCCGCGATGGCTGGCGCATGAACCTGAGCTCGGCGCGCACGATCAGCTTCCGCGATGGCGAAACGCTGGTCGACGCGCATGTCCGTTATCAGGACGATCACTGGCGGATCACGCTGCACGGAGAAACGACACAGGCACGCGGCAAGAAGCTGGATGGCGACCGTTTTGCCGTCGAACTCGACGACCGCCGCCTGATCGCCAGTGTCGTCGGCGTAGACGGAAAACGCGCTGTTTTTCTCAATGGAAGCACGTACTCACTTCTTCGCGATGACCCGCTGCACCGCGTCGATGCCGGCGACAGTCACGGTGGCGGCCTGACCGCGCCGATGCCCGGCAAGGTCGTCGCCCTGCTCGCCCAGGCCGGCCAGAAGGTGGAAAAAGGTACGCCGCTGCTGATCCTGGAAGCGATGAAAATGGAACACACCATCACCGCCCCCGCCACCGGCACCGTCAAGGCCTTCTGCTACGCGGCCGGCGAACAGGTCAGCGATGGCGCGGCACTGGTGGAGTTCGAGACAAACTAAGCCCCTCCCTCTTCAAGGGGGAGGCCGTGTGGGGGATGGGTCAGAGAATGCAAGGACAAGACAACACGTGGTTGCAAAAAAACCGGATTTCTCAGGAACTCCGGAAAGAAGCAACTGACGCCGAGCGCTTTCTCTGGCGATTCCTGCGCGGCAAACAGCTTGGCGTGAAGTTTCGCCGCCAACATCCTTTCAGCAACTGTGTTCTCGATTTTGTCTGCCTGGAACGGAAGCTGGTCATAGAACTTGATGGTGGGCAACATGCGGAAACAGCTAGCGCAGACAATGAGCGAACGCGCTTCCTTCAGGTAGCAGGCTTTCGGGTGCTTCGTTTCTGGAACAATCAGGTTTTTCAGGAAACGGAAGCAGTCATCGAAAGCATCATGGCCGCACTTGCCCAAACCCATCCCCACCCTGGCCCTCCCCTTGAAGGGGAGGGAGTACACGAGGTCCATCCATGAATCTCCCCGGCAAAGTCAAAATCGTCGAAGTCGGCCCGCGTGACGGGCTGCAAAATGAAAAGCAGGTCGTCCCGACCGAAATCAAGATCGAGCTGATCGAGCTGATCGCCGCGGCCGGGCTGCCGGTCATCGAGGCGACTTCCTTCGTGTCACCGAAATGGGTGCCGCAGATGGGCGACAACACGGCAGTGATGCAGGGCATCCGCCGCCGGCCCGGTACGGTCTACCCGGTTTTGACGCCTAATTTGCAGGGTTTCGATGCAGCCGTGCAGGCGGGAGCTACGGAAGTCGCCATTTTTGGCGCCGCATCCGAGAGCTTTTCCCGGAAAAACATCAATTGCTCGATTTCCGAGAGCCTGAAACGCTTTGAACCCATCGTTTCTGCGGCCAGCGCCCTGGAAATCCGCGTCCGCGGCTATGTTTCCTGCGTCGTCGGCTGCCCCTACGAGGGCGACATCGCACCCGAGCAGGCGGCCAGCGTTGCCCGTACCCTGTTCGACATGGGCTGCTACGAAGTGTCGCTGGGCGATACCATCGGCGTCGGCAACCCGGCCAGCGTCAGCCGCATGATCGAGGCCTGTGCGCGCAAAATCCCGGTCGAGCACCTCGCCGGGCACTACCACGACACCTACGGCATGGCGATTGCCAACATTTACGCCTCGCTGCAGCTCGGCATGGCGACTTTCGACAGCTCGCTGGCCGGGCTGGGCGGCTGCCCCTACGCCAAAGGCGCCTCCGGCAATGTCGCAACGGAAGACGTTGTCTATTTATTAAGCAGCCTGGGCATTGAAACCGGCATCAATCTGGCTACACTGGCGGCTATCGGTGACTGGATTTCCAGCACCATCAATCGCCCGAACGGCGCCAAGGCCGGCCGGGCCATCTGCGCCAAGAATGCCGAGTGAGCCTTTTTTCTGCCGTTGCTGATTTACTGAAGCCGTCTCCCCCGCCCGATGCCAGGCTGCAGGCCGCCCTCGACCACGTCATCGGCATGGTCGATCCCTTGCTGCGTGTCGTGCCCAATCTCGAACACCAGCTTGCCCCCGCCGTCGAGCATGCACTCGGCTATTGTGCCGGGCTGGTCGCCGCCCTGCCCGGCCCGATCGACATCGACCGCCGCGCCTTCGGTGCCGATCCGCTGATCCATGCGCTGTTCGCAACGGCGGGCGACATCGACGAGATGCTCGGCCGTTGCCACAAGTTGCAGGAATTTCTCGAGCAGCCGGAATCCTTTGCCGAAGAACATTTTTTCGCCATGCTGGCCGCCCGCCGGCAACAAAAAAAACAGTTCGGCATGGCACAGCAGGGCGACATCATCCGCAACGACGTGGCGCAGGAAATCCTCTATTTTTCCGACCAGACCCTGGTCGAGCCAGGCAACGATCCCGAACTGACCCGGGAACGCCTCCGCACCAAGGCACTGGAAAGCCTGCTGCATTCCTTCAATGCCCACGTCGATGCGCTGCGCCGCGAACGGCAGAGCCTGCGCAGCGATGCCTCGGTCGAGCATGCGCAGTTCGCCGCCCAGGGCAAGAGCATGGAGCAGCACCTGGCTGAATCGCATACCCGGCACCTGGCCGAACTCGATTTCCGCCTGCGCCAGAACACCGAACTGTTGATGCCCGAGCATCTCGCCGATTCACTCTGCGACTTCCTGCGCACGCCGGAAACCGCGCTTTTCCTGCGTCCGGTCAACATTACGGTCGACCGGCTGGGGGTCGTGCAAAAGACGCCGACCGACGACACTTCGGCGCAAACGCTCAGTTTTCCGGAACTAATCAGCCGCGACCGGCGTCAGCACATAGCCATGCTCGTCCGGATTCCGCGCCAGGACGCCCTGGCAGCCCTGGAAAAAGTGCGCGACCGGCAACAACGTTACATCCTGATCTGATGCTTGCTTCCCCCTGTATCAACCTCTGCAAGATGGACGCGCAGAGCGGCCTCTGTCTGGGCTGCCACCGCACCATCGACGAAATCATGTGCTGGTCGCGCAGCGACGATGCCGGTCGCGCGCTGATTCTGGCCGCCGTCGCCCGCCGCCGCGAGCAAGCCGGTGCCGCTACCAACCATTGCCCAACGAAATCCCATGGATAACCTGGAAGACCTCTACCCCTGCGTCGGCATCTGCGAGCTCGACCCCGATTCCGGCTACTGCCTGGGCTGCGGCCGGCCACCGCTGGACGAGCCGCAAAGCGACGCGGCCGGCAGTTCGCCGGTAGATACCCCCGCTCCCGCTGACCACGCTCCGGACACGCCGGCATGAAGCCCGGCCTGCCGGACTCGCTGCTCGTCCTTGAGCGCGGCTGGCTGTCGGCCAACAACATCCTGTGTTTTGACGGTCCGGAAGCGACGCTGATCGACAGCGGTTATGTCACGCATGCAGCGCAGACCGTCGAACTGGTCGGGCAGGCGCTGGCCGGTCGACGCCTCAAAAGACTGATAAACACCCACTCGCACTCCGACCACATCGGCGGCAACGCGGCGCTGCAAGCTGCCCATGGCTGCGAAATCGTCGTGCCGGCCGGCTTGCATGCGGTGATTGCCGACTGGGACGAAAACGCCCTGCTCCTCTCGCCGCTCGGGCAGCAAGGCGGCCGCTTCCAGCACGACAGCCTGCTCGCGCCGGGCGACCAATTCGCCATGGGTAAACTGAACTGGCAGGCGCTGGCCGTGCCCGGCCACGATATGGAAGCGCTCGCCTACTACAATCCGGAACGGCGCATCCTGATCTCCGGCGATGCGCTCTGGGAAAACGGCTTCGGCGTGATCTTCCCGGAACTGCTGGGCGAGGCCGATGGCCTGGCGAGCACGCGGGCGACGCTGGAAATGCTCGCCCGCCTGCCCATCGACATCGTCATTCCCGGTCACGGCAGCCCGTTCGCAACGGTCGACCTCGCTTTCGAGCGCGCTTTCCGCCGTCTCGACAGCTTCGCCGCCAGCATCGACAAGCTGGCGTGGCATGCGATCAAGGTCATTACCTCCTTCGCCATGATGGAAAAGCGCCGCCTGCGCGAGGCGGATTTTGCCGCCTTCATCCTCGGCCTGCCCTTTGCCGTCGACGTGAACCAACGCTACCTCGACCTGCCGGAAGACCAGCTGTGCGAGCGCCTTGAGCGCGAGCTGCTGCTGGTTGGCGCGCTGCAACTCGAAGACGGCTGGCTGAGCGCCGCCTGAGCTTTTCATGCTGGTAGCAACCGGCTGCTACCCGCTGTCCTGCGATATGCCGAGAATGTCCCTTGCCGCAACATCAATCCCAAGGAGACAAACATGGCAGCGCAGAAAATCCTCATGCTCACCGGTGACTACACCGAAGACTACGAAACCATGGTGCCCTTTCAGGCGCTACTGATGGTCGGCCATACGGTCCACGCCGTCTGCCCGGGCAAAAAGGCCGGCCAGCAGGTGCGCACCGCAATCCACGACTTCGAGGGCGACCAGACCTATTCCGAGAAGCCGGGCCACAACTTCACGCTTAATGCCAGCTTCGACGAAATCAGGGTCGAGGACTACGACGCGCTGGTCATTCCCGGCGGCCGCGCCCCGGAATACCTGCGCCTCAACCCGCAGGTGATCGCGGCCGTGCAGCATTTCGCCCGCACCAACAAACCGATCGCCGCAATCTGCCACGGCGCCCAGTTGCTCGCTGCCGCCGGCGTACTGGCCGGCCGCACCTGCAGCGCCTACCCAGCCTGCGCCCCGGAAGTCACGGCATCCGGCGGCATCTATGCCGACATCCCGGTCGACCAGGCCAAGGTGGACGGCAAGCTGGTCACCGCCCCGGCCTGGCCGGCGCATCCGGACTGGCTGGCCAAGTTTCTGCAGGTACTGGGAACACGTATCGAACTCTGATGTCGTATCCGGGCGGCCAAGCGCGGCCGCCCTTTCCTCTGCTCAGGAGACAGCGATGTGCGAGCTTTACGTCAAGGCCGATCCCATCCTCTACGAGTCGCGCAGCCGTTCGCTGCGTATCCATGGTTGCGTCACCAATATCCGCCTGGAAAACCTGTTCTGGGACATCCTGGCCGAACTCGCCGCGAGTGACGGTTTCACGACCAACCAGCTGATCGCCAAGCTCTATGATGAATTGCTCGCTTACCGCGGCGAAATCGACAACTTCTCGTCCTTTTTACGCGTTTCCTGCCTGCGCTACCTGACCTTGAAAAAGGGCCTCGAAGAACGGCCGGTGCTGGCCGTGGTCGGCAAGGCCGCAGCCTGAGCCCAAACGCAAAAATATCGTCCCGACCACGCATTCCGGGCAGGCACTTACATATAATAAAACCCTGATAAACAGAGGGGTTTGCATATGAGCTTCCGTAACCGGCTGCTGCTCGGCATGACACTGATCATGGCCGCCTTCATTACCGCCATTGTCGTTGCCTACGGCGGTCTGCGTTCCTCCTCTGCCCAGTTCGGCGCCTTTCTCGACGGGGTCGGCAGCCTCAATCAGGGCTACCGCGAAATGTATGCACAGGGCCTGCAGATGGGGCAGGCATTGCGCAATATCGTGCTCGATCCGGCCAATCCGAAGGCTTTCGAGAATCTCGAAAAGGCGCGCAAGGATTTTGCCGCGGCGCGCGATGCCGCCAGCCGGGCCGCCGCGACCGTCGACGGCTTTGCCAGTTCGGTCGGCCGCCTGGAGCCGCTCGCCAGCGCCCAGGCCGACGCCCAGAAACAGGTCATGGAAGCACTCAAGAGTGGTCATCTTGACGAAGCCAAAACCCTGATCAACAGCAAGGAAACGCCGGCCTGGCGCGCCCTAAAGAAAGCCCTGCTCGATGATATCGAGGCTCTGCAGAAGCTCACCGAAACCCATCGCAGCGAAGTCACCAGCCAGGTCGAACGCGAGCAGAAAATCATTCTCGGCCTTGCCCTGCTCGCCGTGGCGATCGGTATCGGCAGCGTTGTAACGACGCTCGCCTATGTCCGCCGCGAACTCGGCGGCGAGCCGGCCTATGCCCGCCAGGTAGCGAATGCCGTGGCAACCGGCGACCTGACCCAGCCGATCAACCTGCAGGGCAACGACCGCGACAGCCTGCTCGCTGCCCTAGCCGCCATGCAGGAACACCTGCGCCAGCTGGTCGGAACCCTTTCCGGCCATGCCCGCGATGTGGACCAGACCGCCCGCCAGGTCGCCGATGCCACCGATCTCGTTGCCGCTGGCAGTACGCAACAACTGCAGCTGGCCAGCGCCATGGTCGGCAATACACAAAACCTGACCAGCAGCCTGCGCGAGGTAATGAGCGCGGTCAGCGAAGCCGAACGCATCGTTGCCGAATCGGGCAGCATCTCGGACAGTGGCGCCGCACTGGCCGGCAAGACGGCCATCGAAACCGAAGCAATGGCCGAGTCGGTACGCTCGACCGCCGGCCATATCCAGGAACTCGGCGCCCAGTCGGTACAGATCAACTCCATTCTCGGTGTCATTTCCGACATCGCCAGCCAGACCAACCTGCTGGCGCTCAATGCCGCCATCGAAGCCGCCCGCGCCGGCGAACAGGGGCGCGGTTTTGCCGTGGTGGCCGATGAGGTGCGCAAGCTGGCTGAAAGGACCACGCAGTCAACCGCCGAGATTTCCGCCATGGTCGACCGCATCCGCAACGGCACCCAGCGCGCCGTCGAAGGCATGGAATCAGGATTGCTGCAGGTCGGCCACAGCGTCGAACTGTCGCATCAGGCGCGCGAGGCATTCAATCGCATGAACGCCAGTTCGCTCGAAGTCAGCCAGGTCGTGCAGCGCATTGCCCAGGCGATTGATGTCGAAAACCAGACCGAACAGGCCATCCAGTCACACGTTGAGCAGGTGCAGACTTTGATCGAGCAGAACGACCGGGCGATGCGCGATGTAGTCGGCTCGGCCGGTCGCCTGAAAAACGTCTCGGGCGCCCTCGGCCAGTCGGTTGCCCGCTTCCGGGTTTAACCCGGACCCAAGCGGCGCTTGCGCTCGGCGCTGTATGCCCACCAGGGCTGCGCCGCTTCGCCGGCCATGAAGCGCGTGATCGAGATGAAGACATCGATCACGCAAGGGTCGTGGCGCTGCCCGGTCACGGCGCAAAGCTGCGTGTACATGGCGTAGGGGTCGCGCCCGGCAAGATCGGCCGGCGCTGCAATGCCGATCAGGCGCAGATCAGCGGCACAGGCCGGACCAATATTGGGCAAATCGGTCAGTTGACCGAGTCGGCACCGGTCGACCTTCGCCGGATGCATGTTTTCAGACCTTGGGCATGGCCTGTTGCACCAGGCGTACCCAGTAGCTGACCCCGAGCGTCAGCAGTTCGTCGTTGAAATCGTAGTGCGGATTGTGCAGCGTGCAGCCACCGGTGCCCGGCCCGTTGCCGAGCCAGACGTAGCAGCCCGGCTTTTCGCGCAGCATGTAAGCGAAGTCCTCGGCACCCATCGACGGCAGGATGTCAGTGAGCACACGCTCTTGCCCAAATACAGAGCGGGCAACGTCCTGACAGAATTTTGCCTCGGCCGGACTGTTGACCGTCGGCGGATAGCGATGATCGAAATGCACCGTGATCTGCGCCCCGTTGGCCGCTGCAATGCCGCTGCACAAACGTTCGATGGCGCGCTCGACGTTCTCCTGCACCTCGGGCTTGAAACTGCGGATGGTGCCGCGCAGGACAACCTCTTCTGGAATGATGTTCCAGGCTTCGCCGGCATGGAATTGCGTGACGCTGACCACGGCCGACTCGCAGGGATGCAGCGTGCGGCTGACCACGGTCTGCAGCGCCTGCACCAGTTGCGCGCCGGCGACGATGGAATCGACGCCCTGATGCGGCATCGCGGCATGGCAACCGTGCCCGCGCACGAAAATCTCGAAGGCACAGGTACCGGCCATCACCGGGCCCGGCATGGCCATCATCTCGCCGACCGGAATGCCCGGCCAGTTGTGCAGGCCGAACACCGCATCGACCGGAAAACGCTCGAACAGGCCGTCCTCGATCATCACCGCAGCGCCGCCCTCCGACTCCTCGGCCGGCTGGAAGATGAACACGGCGGTGCCGTCAAAGTCGGGATTCGCTGCGAGATAGCGCGCCGCACCGAGCAGCATCGCGGTATGCCCGTCGTGGCCGCAAGCGTGCATCTTGCCCTGGTGCTTCGAATGGTGCGGAAACTCGTTGAGTTCGCAGAGCGGCAGTGCGTCCATGTCGGCACGCAGGCCGATCATCCTGGCCGACGTACCGGCGCGCAATACGCCGACGACGCCGGTCCTGGCGATGCCACGATGCACTTCCAGACCGTAACGCTCGAGTTCGCGGGCGACCAGTTCGGAGGTCCGGTTCTCGTCGAATGCCAACTCCGGATGGGCGTGGATATCGCGCCGCTGGGCGGTCAACTCGGCGAGAAAGGGCAATTCGAGCAGGGGAAGGGTCGGGGGCATGAGCATCTCCTTGTTTATTTCTATTATGCCGCGGGTTGCCGGGCCGCGCCGCGTTGATTATGCTCTGGCTGATGGAACTCATTCTCATCAGCGGCCTTTCCGGCTCCGGCAAGTCGGTCGCCCTGCACCTGCTCGAAGATGCCGGCTACTACTGCGTCGACAACCTGCCGGTGTCGATGCTGACGGTCTTGGTCGGCATGCTCAAGGAAGAGCAGATCGCCAAGGTGGCGGTTGCCATTGATGCCCGCTCCGGGCATGGCATCGAACTTCTGCCGGAAAAGCTGCAAAAGCTGACCGAAAGCGGCACGCGCCACAACTTCCTGTTCCTGCACGCCAACCAGGAGACGCTGCTCAAGCGCTACTCCGAATCGCGCCGCCGCCATCCGCTGGCCACCGCCGACCAGACGCTGGAAGAAGCGATCCGCGCCGAACGCGACATGCTGACGCCGATTTCCGATCTCGGTCACCGCATCGACACCAGCGGCCTGAAAGCCAATGCCCTGCGCGAATGGGTGCGCCAGTTCATCGAAGCCGAACCCGGCCAGGGCCTGACCCTGATGTTCGAGTCCTTCGGTTTCAAGCACGGCCTGCCTCTTGATGCCGATCTCGTCTTCGACGTGCGCTGCCTGCCCAACCCGCATTACGACAGCGAACTGCGCCCGCTCACCGGGCGTGACCAACCAGTCATCGACTTTCTCGAGGGCGAGCCGGAAGTGCGCCGCATGCGTGACGACATCAGCCGCTTCGTCAGCAACTGGCTGCCCGCCTACATCCGCGACAACCGCAATTACCTGACCGTGGCCATCGGCTGCACCGGCGGCCAGCATCGTTCCGTCTACATTGCCGAATGGCTGGGGCGTGAGTTTGCCGACCAGGCGCGCGTCCTCGTCCGCCACCGTACGCTGGCCGGCTGAGCGGCCTTTCCTTGCCTGCCTGCCCCCACCTGCCGTCATGCACTGGCTGAACCTGCTCCGCCCCGGCGACTGGCTGGTCATGCTGCTCGGCGCGGCGGCCGTCGGCGGCAGCATTCCGCTCTTCTGGCAAGGCGGCATGGCCGAGCGCGCGATCATTCGCCAGGAAGGCCAGGTCTTTGCCGAAGTCGATCTGCGCAGCCGCAAGCAATTCGAAGTCAGCGGCCCGCTCGGCACGACGCTGATTGCCGTCGAACCCGGCCGCGCCCGCGTTGTTTCCGATCCCGGACCGCGCCAATATTGTGTCAAGCAGGGCTGGCTGATGCGCCCCGGCGAAATCGCCATCTGCGCCCCGAACCGCGTCAGCGTCCAGATTGCCGGCAGGACCAAGGTCTATGACTCGATCAGTTACTGAGCACGAGCCTGGCGCGGCAAACTCCTGCCAGGACGCCCCCGGTCCACAGTCCGGGACGACTCAAATCGCGGTCACCGCCGAAGACCGTCGCGTCGCCTGGCTGGCCACGGCGGCGGTCGGCCTGTCGCTGGTCGATGCGGCGATCCCGTCGCCGCTGCCCGGCGTCAAGCCTGGCTTGGCCAATATCGTCACCCTTGTCGTGCTCGCGCGCTACGGCTGGGGCACGGCGGTCTGGGTCAGCGGCCTGCGCGTGCTCGCCGGCAGCCTGCTGCTCGGCTATTTCCTCGCGCCCGGCTTCTTCCTGTCGCTGACCGGCACCACGCTCAGCCTGCTCATGCTCGGCCTTGCCCGGCATCTGCCGCAGCGCTGGTTCGGCCCGGTCAGCCTGTCGATTCTTGCCGCCTTCGCGCATATCGGCGGCCAGTTGCTGTTCGCCCGCGTCTGGCTCATCCCGCACGACGGCGTTTTCCTGCTCACCCCGGTCTTTGCCGGCGCGGCGCTGGTCTTCGGCACCATCAACGGCCTGATCGCGGCTAAACTGCTGGCTGAACCGCCCCCCACGGAAGTCCGCTAATGCCCAAGACCATCTGCCTTGCCCTGACCGGCGCCTCCGGCATGCCCTACGGCCTGCGCCTGCTGGAATGCCTGCTCACGGCCGGCTGCCAGGTGCAGTTGCTCTACTCGCAAGCCTCCCAGGTCGTCGCGCGGCAGGAACTGGATTTCGAACTGCCGTCACGACCGAGCGAGGCCAAGGCTGCCCTGCTCGCCCGCTTTCCAGCGGTCGACGCCGAAAAACTGGCCGTTTTCGGCCGCGAAGAATGGTTCGCGCCGGTCGCCTCCGGTTCCAACCCGCCCGACGCCATGGTCGTCTGCCCCTGCTCGATGGGCACACTGGCCGCCATCGCTCAGGGCCTGGCTGACAATCTGATTGAACGCGCCGCCGACGTCGTCCTCAAGGAAGGCCGCAAGCTGGTGCTGGTTCCACGTGAAACGCCGTTCTCGGCCATCCACCTCGAAAACATGCTGCGCCTGTCACGCGCCGGCGCCGTCATCCTGCCGCCCAGCCCCGGCTTCTACCATCACCCGCAAAGCGTGCAGGACATCGTCGACTTCGTCGTCGCCCGCGTCCTCGACCAGATCGGCGTGCAGCACACCTTGATGCAACGCTGGGGCGAATGATGGGCTGGTTCGACTTTTCCCGCACGCCGTCCGGCCCCGTCGTCGAAACCATCGACATTCCTCTCTTCCCGCTGCAGACCGTGCTTTTCCCGGGGAGCGTGCTGCCGCTGAAGATTTTCGAGCAGCGCTATCTCGACATGGCCGCCGCCTGCATGAAAGAAAGCAAGCCCTTCGGCATCTGCCTGATCGCCAGCGGCGAGGAAACCGGCCCGGCCGCCGAACCGCACCCGGTCGGCACGCTGGCCGAGATCGGCGACTGGGAAATGGAACAGCTCGGCATCCTGCAGATCACCGCGCGCGGCGGGCGCCGCTTCCGCATCCTGGAAAAACGCCTGGGCGCTGCCCAGTTGCAGGAAGCGCGCGTCGAGATCATTGCCGACAACGGCCCGCTCGCCGTACCGCCCGAACGCCAGCGCCTGCTGCCACTGCTGCGTCGCGTGGTCGGCGACCTCGGTCCGGAGCGCATGCCGGAGCCACATCATTTCGACGACGCCGAATGGGTCGGCTACCGCATCACCGAGATCCTGCCCGTCCAGAACCTCGCCAAGCAGAAGCTGCTCGAACTCGAAGACCCGCTCGCCCGCCTCGAAATCCTGGAAAAATTTCTCGACCAGCGCAAGCTGCTCGGCTGACAGCAAAACCACTGTCTTTTAGCGGTCGACCGCTAAAAACGGGCAATTTTCAGGCGACCTGTCTCGCGCGCAAGAAATCCTGCAAGGCCGCCGCGACCTCAACCACCGGACCCGCCCAGTCACCGCGCTGCGTCTGCCAGAACAGGCGCAGGGACGGATACCACGGGCTGTCGCTACGCCCTTTCTGCCAGCGCCAGTCGGACTTGTAGCTGGGCAGCAAAACCCAGCACGGCACACCGAGCGCGCCGGCGAGATGGGCGACCGAGGTATCGACCGTGACCAGGAGGTCGAGCCCGGCCAGCGCCGCCGCTGTATCGGCAAAATCGCCAAGCAGCGGCCCGAGATCAACCAGCGGCTGGCCGGCGGGAAGCGGCGGCAATTCGAGCGGACTCTTCTGCAGGCTGAAGAAGCGCACGCCGGCAATCGTCCATAAGGGCGCCAGCGTCTCCAGACCGGGCAACGAGCGATCGGCATCGTTGCTGTGCAGCGGGTTGCCGCGCCAGACAACCCCCACGCGCAGGCCATCACCCGCCAATTGCGGCGTGAAGCGTGCCTGCCGCAGCGGATCGGCGAAGAGATAAGGCGTCGTCGCGGGTATCGTCGCCAGCGTCGTGCCGGCGTGCAAGGGCAAACTGAGCAGGAAGACCCAGTAATCGTGCTCAGCCAGGCAGGGTGCCGCCTCGGCCAGTTCAAGCACGACATCCGGCCCGGCCAGCGTCTGCAGCAAGGCCTTCTGCGCCGCCCGGCAGACCAGGGTCAGGCGCGCCGGTCCCTGCGCCTTCAACCAGGCGAGATAGCGCACGAACTGGATCTCGTCGCCCATCCCCTGCTCCGGCAGCACGACAATGGACCTGCCGGCCAGCGGCTCGCCCTGCCATTGCGGGCAGGTCGGAGACAAGCGGTTCGGCCCGCTGCCGGGCGCGATATAGGCCTGCTGCCGGCTCTCGTAATAGGGCCAGCCTTCGGCCAGGCGCCCCTGCAACAGGAGCAGTTGCGCCAGGTTGGTCTGGCCCTGCAGATAGTCCGGCTGCAGACGCAGCGCCTCGCGGAAACTTGCCTCGGCCTCGGCCTCGCGCCCGGTATCGACAAGCAGTACGCCAAGATTCGAATGCGCCGTGGCAAACGCAGGATCGAGCCGGATCGCCATCCGGTAGAGACTTTCCGCCTCCGTCTCGCGCCCGGTGCGGGCCAGCAGCGCCGCCAGATTCGAATGGATCTCGGCCGAATCGGGTGCCAACGCCACCGCCCGCCGCTGGTGACTCTCCGCCACGTCCAGACGCCCGGACTTTTCCAGCAGCAAACCGAGATTGGCATGCAAGTTGGCATCGTCCGGCAGCAGTTCCAGCGCCTGGCGATAAGCCACCTCGGCCGCCTCCGCTTGACCAAGCCGCTCGCGCGCCAGGGCCAGACTGTTCAAGGCATGAATTGCGGAAGGATCGGCGACAAACAACGCCTGCCAGCAATCGGCGGCATAAGCATCATCGCCCTGCCGGCCGGCGCAAGTCGCCGCAATTTCGAGCAACCCGGCATGATCCGGAGACAGCGCCAAACCCATCCGCGCCGTGCGCAAAGCCGCCGCATCGTCGCCCTGCAGGAACTGCAACTCGGCAATTTCGAGGAAAGGATTGTTCATTCGGGTTCCGAAGCGGTCGACAACGAAAAAGGAGGGGAAATGCCTGGATGAGAATCAGCGGCAACTTTGGCTCGCCTGGCGTAACAGGGGTTGCTGCTCATGACACCTCCTTTTGCCCAAGTTTAAGACTTCGGAGCGTCTAGCGGTTCCGGGGCGATTCAGTCCGCCGTAGAGGGCTGGCGGCGTCCGCCCGATTATTCATTCGTCCACTCCGGACGTTGGTCTACGGGCACGCTGGCCTGGTCCACGCTGTCGACTTGGCGAAAGGTTTTGAGGTCGTAGAGCACATTGCGCCCGGCGAAATGCCGCCCGCCGCAGTCGAGCGCGACATAGGTGCCGTCACGCCAGAACCAGAAGTCCCGGATCAAGGGAGCGCATTGGATCTTGCGGATACGGCCGTGGCGATAAACCATCAATTCATTGACGTCAGCAGCCTGCTGGCCGTCGCCCCCTTTCCCGCCCACCAGCCAGGCGGCGGTCTCGCCGTCGGACGCAAGCCTGGGATTGAGCGCCTTGCCATTCTTGCTCACCCGGACTTCCTTGCCGTTCGCCTGGACGAGGAGAACATTGCCTGTTTGATCAAGGAAAATGCGGCTCCAGGTGCCGGCAGATGCCGGTACGGCAAGCGTGGCCACGAACAGGAGGACGGGAAGGCGAAGGTCCATGGTGCTAGCCGCCGTTATAGATGGGATAAATTTCCGAGATGCAGCTTTCCCCGGTCGCCGGCTTTTTGTGGACGTCAATGATCCTGAACAGCAGTTTCCGCTTCTGTATTCGGGCCCGATCGGCTTCCGTCACCGGCCCCGGGAACTGCGGCAGCGGATCGAACAGACGACTGTTCTGGCCCCAGGCCTCTTGGGCCAGCGTGATCAAGGGCTGAAACTTGTCCTTGTCGCTCGCCATGACCGACAAGGGCAGTTCGGCACCAGGAAGGTTGCCGGCGGCATCGTCGGCGGCGATTGCGATGCGCCGTGCCTGGCCATACCTGTCGAAAGCCGCTTTGCTGGCGACGGCTCCATTCAGGACGACAAGGGTTTCGATGGGCGCCGGATAAAACTCCCGCCGCTGGTCGACCAGGAGGTCAGTGCTGTTGATGACCAGCGGATCGAGTTCCATTTCGAGCAGTGCGCTCTTTCCCTGCCAGCACCAGAAGGTTGCGGGATCGCGGTCGAACAGGGCCCCGGTATCGCCATGTCCAGTGGCGGATGCCTTCGCTTCGACCACCCTGATCCGGTAGCTGCTGGCGCTGTCCGCGAGACGACGCATGTCGGACACGAAAGTCTGATAGCCGGCGTTATCGGTGGACAGCGTCAGAGGGGGCAATTTGGCGAAATCGGGATTGCGCAGAACCAGCACCGCTGTATTTCCGCTGCCGACAAAAGGCCACTGCTTCCTGTCATACGAGAGGGAGCTCTGCACATTGCGCGTATCGAACTTGACGACGAGTTCCTTGTCGCCGGCCCCCATCCACGCAGCCGCCGGGAGAAAATCGTAGATCAGGCGGGCCTTGGCGAAGCGTTGATGCGCCGACTCGCCGCTATCGGCTTTGACCTGCGCATAGTCGGCCTTGTAGCGTACGGCTACCGTCTTGACGTCGGTATCGGCGGGAATGTCGATCCGGAAGAAGGCATAGCTTGACGGGATTTCATCCAGGGCGTCCTGGTAGTTTTTCCGGGCCCGACGGTTGATCGTGCTGGCCAGCGCCTGCAATGTCTTGTTGCCGTCGACCGCCGCAGCCGCAATGGCCTTGCTGGGCACCGGACGGTCGTTGATCCGGGCTTCGAAGGCTTCGATGCAGAGCCCGGCATTCGTTTTTTCCTCGTCGACCGTCCCGCAAACCACCGGGAAGTACATGCTCACCGCCGGCTGCCCCCGGCCGCTGGCGGCCTCGCGCAGCGAATAAGTCACCTTGGCCTCGTAGTCAGTGGCGTTGAGGCGCAGGTCGAGCTGTTCGCGTTCGAGACTGAAGCGCTTCGACGCGATCAACAGATTGCCCGAAACGCGATGCGGGTTGTCGTAGATCGCCCCGTTGGCCTGCACATCGGCAATGACGCCGAGTGCCAGGAGGGTGGAGATTGCAAGCTGCCGGTAAATGCTCATTCCTGATTTCTCAACGCGGATTCGACGTTCAGTCCGATATCAACCAGACAACAAAAAAGCCAACCGGACTCGGTTGGCTTTTGTTTTGCTGATCAACGACCTGCGAGTATTCGATGTGGAGCGGGCGATGGGAATCGAACCCACGGCTCTAGCTTGGGAAGCTAGGGTATTACCATTATACGACGCCCGCTCTGGGTGACTGGCCGCCATTCTATGCGCAGAAGGCGGTCGGTTCAATCTTTCTCAGGAGTCGGCGAGCGTGCGGTACTGGCCGGCGTGGAAAAGCAGCGGGGCGAGTTCGCTGGCCTGGGCGTAACGTTCGACGCGACCGATGAAGATGGTGTGGTCGCCGCCGGCGGTTTGCGTTGCGTTGGCAACTTCGAAAGTCGCGCAGCAGCCGGGGAAAACCGGGGCGCCGCCGGCGCCGGCTTGCCAGTCGATGCCGACGAAGCGGTCGGCCGGCCAGGTGGCGAAACGGTTGGAGAGATCCTTCTGGTCAACCGACAGGATGTTGATCGCGTGATGGCTGGCGCGCTGGAAGGCGGCCAGGTTGTGCGAGCCGTTGTCGAGGCACCAGAGGACAAGCGCCGGGTCGAGCGAGACGGCGGAAAAGGAATTGACGGTCAGCCCGATGGGGTGGCCATCCGGATCGATGGCGGTAACGATGGCGATACCGGTGGCAAATTGCCCGAGAGCGTTGCGCAGGGCGCGGGTATCGGTTTGAGCTTGAGACATCGGGGGGTCCGGCGGAAAAAGGCCGTATTATCCGTGCTCCCGCCCCCCACGTCGAGGCAGAATTGGCCGTTCCGCATTCCTTCACCACCCGCCTGATCGCCTGGCAGAAAGTCGCCGGGCGCCATGACCTGCCCTGGCAGAACACGCGCGATCCTTACCGCATCTGGCTTTCCGAGATCATGCTGCAACAGACGCAGGTGGCGACGGTGATTCCCTATTACCAGCGTTTTCTCGCCAGTTTTCCCGATGTCGCGGCCCTCGCCGCCGCGCCGATCGAGGCGGTGATCGAGCATTGGGCCGGCCTGGGCTATTACGCCCGGGCGCGCAACCTGCATCGCTGTGCACAGCAAATCGTAGCGGTCCACGCCGGAAAATTCCCGAAAAGCAGCGAACAATTGGTGGAATTGCCCGGTATCGGGCGGTCGACCGCTGCGGCGGTGGCTGCCTTTGCCTTCGGGCAGCGCGCGGCGATTCTCGACGGCAACGTCAAGCGCGTGCTGTGCCGGCATTTCGGCATCGACGGTTTTCCCGGCGCGGCGCCGGTCGACCGTGCGCTCTGGCAACTCGCCGAGTCGCTGCTGCCGGAAAGCGATATCGAAGCCTACACGCAGGGCCTGATGGATCTCGGCGCGACGCTATGCACACGCGGCCGGCCGCGCTGCGGCTACTGCCCGCTTGCCGCCGAATGCGTCGCCTGCCGCGACGGGCGTCAGGGCGAGCTGCCGCAGGCCAAGCCGCGCAAGGCCGTGCCCGAGCGCAGCAGCAGTTTCGTACTGATCAGCGATGGTCAGCGCCTGTTGCTCGAAAGGCGACCGCCGAGCGGCTTGTGGGGCGGCCTGCTGGTGCCGCCCGAAGGCGAGCCGGCCGGGGTGCTCGCCCGCCTAGGTCTGCAAGTTACCGGGCAACGCGAACTGGCACCGTTCAAGCATGTGTTCACGCATTTTCGCCTGACGCTGCAGCCGGTGCTGTGCGAGGTGGCGACGAATCAGGTCTGCGCCGAGCCGGGCCTGGAGTGGGTGGAAATCGCCAAGGCCGCCGACGCCGGCGTGCCGACGCCGATCCGCAAGCTGATCAGGCAGGTTGCCAGCGCAGCGGACTGAGTCCCCAGCGCTCGTAGTTTTCGGCGCGCACGATCTGGCCGTAGTGATTGCCGACCTTGCGCGACAGGTCGACCTCGACCGGTGCCACATACTGCCGGCGGCCGGCGTGGAAGATGACGCGGACCAGCGGGCTGAGCAGATTGTCCTGGTGCAGCTCGTCGACCACCGCGAGATGGCCGCTTTCCAGCAAGACCAGCGTTCCGACCGGATAGACGCCGACCGTGCGGACAAAGGCGGAAACCAGCGTCGGGTCGAACTGCGTGCCGCCCTGTTCGAAGAGTTGGCGCAGCACCAGCGCCGGCGACATGGCCTGGCGATAGGGACGATCCGAAGTCATCGCGTCGTAGGTATCGACGATCGCCGCCATGCGCCCGGCGGCGGAAATTTCGTCGCCGGCCATGCGGTAGGGGTAGCCGCAGCCGTTGTAGCGTTCATGGTGTTCGAGCACGACGGCGACCGAGGTCTCGGACAGGCGCGAGGTCGCCTCGAGCACGGCCAGACCTTCCTCGACATGGCTCTTGACGGTCGAATACTCGGCCTGCGACAGCATGCCGGGCTTGGTAATCAGGGTTTCGTCGAGCGCCGCCTGGCCGATGTCCTTGAGCATGGTGCCGATCGCCAGCTTCTCGATTTCCGGGTCGGGCAGGCCTTGCTGCAGGCCGAGCGCGATGATCAGGCCGGCGGTGGCGACGGCATGGTCGGCAGCGTAGGCATCACGGGTTTTCAGGCGGGCCAGCGGCACCAAGGCATCGGGATTGCGCCGGATCGACTCCATCATTTTGCCGACCAGCGGCTCAAGGCGCGCCGCATCGACTTCACGGCCAATCTGGGCGGCAATCATCAGCTCGTTGAGCATGCTGCCGGCGTCGCTGAGTAAACGTGCAGCGCGACGCCGCTCTTCGCCCAGCGAGACCTGGCGCGGCCCGGGGGCAAAGCGCTCGGCCAGCGACAGGAACTTGCGCTCGAACTCCGTCGAACCCCGTTCCGGCGGTGGTGGCGGCGGCGGAACATCGATGCCGCGACCAAGATCGATACTGACTTCCTCGATGCCTTCGTAGACCAGCTTCTGGACATGCGCTTCGTCGCGGATCATGAAGCGGCGCTGCCAGATGTTGTGCTCCAGCCAATGCTTGTGCAGATCCACGACATACATGCCGGGCAACAACTGGCGGATCGGAATTTTGCGGATCATCAATGCGGCTCGCCTACTGCCCCGATGCTTCGGCCGCCCGTCGCGCCGCCTTGTCCATCTGTTCGGCAACCCGGGCCGCGTGCTCCTGCTGCTTGCGGCGCTGCTTGGCGGCATCTTCGGCCTTGCGCCGGGCACCTTCCTCGGCCTTTTTTTCCTTGTCGGCGCGGATTGCTGTTTCGCGGCTTTCCGCTTCGTCACGCAGCGCGGCGGTTTCTGCCTGACGTGCCTGCAACTCGGCGGCGCGTTTGGGCGCCTCGGCACGCTGCTGGCGGTCACGTTCGCTCAATTGTTCCTTCTTGACCTGACGTTCGATGGCGCTGCCTTCGTTTTCCAGCAGGCGGGCCTGGCGGGAAACCACCATGTACTCGTCGCGACTTTCGTTCAGGCAGCTATTAACGAAAAACCGGTGTGCGCACTCGGCATTCTTCTGCGCCTGCACGCGCGCCGCCTCGGCCTGGCGCTGCTTGCCTTCGGCCTGCAGGGCAGCCGCCTTGTCGAGGCGCGCCTTCCAGTCCTGCTCCAGGGCCGGATCGACAGCCTCGTCGGCCAGGGCGGGCGCCGCCAGACAAGCCAGGCTGATCAGGCAGGCAGCCAGTGATAGGGATCGATATTCCATTTTTCGTAATTCTCAAAACTGGCGATGCTGTCCTGAACCTTGGAGATATCCACGGTTTCGGGCGGGATGTAGTGCTTCTGGCCGGCGTGGTAAAAAATGCGCACCACCGGTTCGAGCAGGTTACCTTCATTCTGCTCGACGACGACGCCGAGCCGCTTGCTTTCGAGCTGGACCAGGGTACCGGTCGGATAGACGCCGATGGCGCGGATGAAGGTTTTGACCAGCTGCGGGTCGAAGTGGTGGTTGCTCCACTCGAGCAGCTTCTTCAGCGCCTGCGGCGGCGGCATGCCCTTGTGATAGACGCGCTCGGATGAAATGGCGTCATAGACATCGACAATCGCCGCCATCTGGCCGTACAGCGAGATTTTTTCGCTGCCCAGGTGGCGCGGATAGCCGGTGCTGTCGAAACGTTCGTGGTGCTCGCCCACCACCTGCAAGGCAATCTTGCTGATGCCGCCGCTTTGCTGCAGCAGGACAACACCCTGCACGACATGCGACTGCATCTTGGCGAACTCGGCGTCATCGAGCTTGCCCGGCTTGTTGAGGATCACGTCCGGGATGCTGGCCTTGCCGACATCGTGCAGCAGGCCGCCCATCGCCAGTTCGCGGATATCTTCCTTGCCCAGCTTCATGGCACGGCCAAAGGCGACGAGCAGCGCGCAGACGCTGACCGAGTGCTCGAAGGTGTAATCGTCGTGGTTCTTCAGGCGGGCCAGCGGCAGCAAGGCATCCTGGTTGCGGAAGATGGACTCGACGGTGCTCTCGACCAGCGGCGCCAGACGGTCGACCTCGATTTTTTGCCCTAAACGGACATCTTCCATCAGGTTGCGCACGATCTTGTTGGCTTCGCCGTGCAGACGCCGGGCGCGTGCGGTTTCTTCGCGCAATTCGACGACCACCGGCCGCTCCGACTTCTTGGCGGCGATTTCCTGCATGCGCTGCTCAAGCTCGGCATTGACCTCGCTCTGCGTGCGCGCTTCCCAGACATCGGCGCCCTTGACGGTGTCGATGTAGAGCTCGCGGATGCCGAGTTCGATGATCTTGTTGACCGTCGCCTCGTCCCGCACCTTGAAAGTGCTGGAAACGAAGGGATGATCCAGCCAGCCACAATTCAGGTCGTGGATGTACATGCCCGGCTTGAGCTGTTCGGAGCGAATCTGCTTGATCATGCGCGGGATTTTAGCAGCCCGCCGCTATAATCTGCCGCCTCATGATTGCACTGCGCCAAGTCACCTTCGCCCGCGCCGGCCGCCCGCTGGTCATCGATGCCTCCGTCCAGATCCACCCCGGCTGGAAGGTCGGTGTCGTCGGCGCCAATGGCTGCGGCAAATCCAGCCTGTTCGCCCTGCTTGCCAACGAACTGCACGCCGAATCGGGCGATGTCGAAATCCCCGCCAGCTGGCACATCGCCCGCGTCGCCCAGGAAACCCCGGCCCTGCCTGATACCGCGCTCGAATTCGTGCTCGACGGCGATCTCGAACTGCGTCGTGTCGAACGCGAACTGGCCGCCGCCGAAGCGCGCGGCGACGGCGTCGCGATCGGTCACCTGCATGCCCGTTACGGCGAAATCGAAGGTTACTCGGCCAAGGCGCGCGCCGCCGAAATCCTGCACGGCCTCGGTTTCAAGGATGCCGACTTCACGCGCACGGTGGCCGAATTCTCCGGCGGCTGGCGCGTCCGCCTCAACCTGGCACGCGCCCTGTCCTGCCGCGCCGACCTGCTACTGCTCGACGAACCGACCAACCACCTCGATCTCGACGCCGTGTTCTGGCTGGAAACCTGGCTCAAGAATACGCCGGCAACGCTGCTGCTGATTTCGCACGACCGCGACTTCCTCGATGCCGTGGTCGGCCAGATCCTCGCCATCGACCTGCAGCGCCTGACCCTGACCAGCGGCGGCTATTCCGACTACGAACGCGCCCGCGCCGCGCGCCTGGCGACGCAGCAATCGGCTTACGAAGCGCAGCAGCGCCAGATCGCCCACCTTTCCAGCTACATCGAGCGCTTCCGCGCCAAGGCGACCAAGGCGCGCCAGGCGCAGAGCCGGATCAAGACGCTGGAACGCATGGAAATGGTCGCCGCGGCGCATGCCGACTCGCCCTTCCAGTTCAGCTTCCGGACGCCCAGCGCCCTGCCCGACCCGCTGCTGAGCATCGAAAAAGCCTCGGCTGGCTACGCCGACCACAAAATCCTCGACCATGTCTCGCTCGTGCTGCGCCCGGGCTGCCGCATCGGCCTGCTCGGCCGCAACGGCGCCGGCAAATCGACGCTGATCAAGCTGCTCGCCAGCGCCATCGAACAACAGGGCGGCGAGCGCAAGGAAGCCAAGGCGCTCAACATCGGCTACTTCGCACAGCACCAGCTCGAACAGCTGCGCCCCGACGAATCGCCGCTGCAACACCTGGTCCGCCTCGAACCGACGACGCCGGAGCAGGAACTGCGCGACTATATCGGCGGCTTCGACTTCCGCGGCGACATGGCGATGCGCGCCATCGAACCCTTCTCCGGCGGCGAGAAATCCCGTCTGGCGCTCGCCCTGCTCATCCGCACCAAGCCCAACCTGCTGCTGCTCGACGAACCGACCAACCACCTCGACCTCGAAATGCGCGAAGCCCTGACCTTCGCCATGCAGGACTTCGAAGGCGGCATGGTCTTCGTCTCGCACGACCGCCACCTGCTGCGTACCTGTGCCGACGAACTGATCCTCGTCGCCGACGGCAAGGCCAGCGAATTCGACGGCGACCTCGACGACTACGCCGCCTGGCTGGCCGCCCAGCGCAGCGCCGAACGCGCCGCCGAACCGGAAATGGCGGCCGAGAAAAGCGAACGCCTGCAATCACGGGCCGATGCCAAGGCGAATCGCCAGGCCATCCTCAGCCAGCGCCGGCCGCTGCTCAAGGAAATCGAGCAGCTCGAAAGAAAGCTCGCCAAGTGGAACGAGGAAAAGGCAGCGCTGGAAACCGTGTTTGCCGATCCCGACTTCTACACATCGGTCGACCGCGCAAAAAGCGAAGAAATGCACAAGCAGGCGGCTTTGCTTGGCGAGCAGATCGACGAAGCGGAAATGCGCTGGCTGGAGGTGCATGAAGCGCTGGAGGGGTTGCCGGCGGTCGACTGACCTTCGGTTTTGCTCTTTTGGGGCATCTCGCCTACGGTAGGTGCTGAGCTTGTTTGGCGAGGGATTCCGTCTTGCGAGGCGTCTCGCTTACGGAAAATGTTGTCCTCGTTTTACGTTGGGGTTCCGCCTTGCGGGCGGGCATACTTTCTTTTGCTTCGCCAAAAGAAAGTAGCCAAAGAAAAGGCGACCCCAGGCTACGCGGTCGGCTGCGCCGACTCCCCTGCGCTACTCGCTGCTGGCGGGGGCTGCGGAACTCGGCCCTGCGGGCCTCAAACAGTCCTCGCCCTTTATCCGCCATCAGCTCCGTTGCTCGGCGCTCCACATGGGGACCCGGAAAGGCGTCGCCGCCGAACCGCTCAAAATGGTTTTGGCCTGTTTCAAGCGGTCGACCGCAAAAAAACACCCTTTTTGCTTTTCTAGGGCAGAGCCGTTGTTCCGAGACGCCTTTCAGGTCCCCCTGAGAGGCGCTGAGCAACGCAGGCTGGCCGGGGGCTTTCGGCTTGCGTCTGTCTGAGCCGCAGGCGAGTTTAGCAAGCCGCCCGGACGGCCGAGTAGCGCAAGGGACCGGG
>Ga0209749_1001026_pt1 | contig 28897 bp, 17 predicted proteins | sample EPASupsiteSAE347_FD_187267 | JGI IMG/M metagenome (GOLD analysis project Ga0209749, IMG submission 187267) | Bioremediated contaminated groundwater from EPA Superfund site, New Mexico - Sample SAE3-47 (SPAdes) (version 2) | ecosystem: Environmental > Aquatic > Deep subsurface > Groundwater >...
TTCTGCCCAAGAAGCTGGAAACATATGTCTATCCCCAGCTGAGGCAGGAACCATACTACGGACCCAATATCCGTAAACTGCAAGGATATGAACCTCCGACGTGGAGATATCGGATTGGTCCCTATCGCTTGTTTTACGCAGTGGACAACGAGAAAAGGATTGTCTTTATCCTGACCATAGACGATCGAAAAGATGCGTACAGATGATTCGGCCAACCACCGGCTTCGGCGTACCACTCGCCAGGCTCGCGGCCGCTGAGCCGTAACGTTCTGCGGAAAAAAAAGAGAGATTTTTCTTGCATTGTAATGCGAATAGCAATATGTTGGCAATATGAATGCGATTCGGTTCGCATGGAACGAGATAAAAGCCGCAGAGAATCTCAGCAAGCACGACGTGTCTTTCGAAGAGGCTTCAACGGTATTTGCCGACGAAAATGCACGATTGAAACATGATCCCGATCATTCACAAGAAGAAGACAGGTTTATTTTGCTGGGACTCAGCGCCAAACTACGGATGCTGGTTGTAAGTCATGCTTATCGGGAAGAACAAATAATCCGTCTCATTTCGGCTCGCAAAGCGACCCGAAATGAGCAAAAACAATATGGGAGTTACATATGAGAAAAGAATACGACTTTACTAATTCGGTGAGGAATCCATATGCCAAGCACTTTCGGAAACAAGTCACAATTCGTCTCGGAACGGATGTGATTGCCTATTTCAAGGCGCTTGCCCGAGAAACTGGTGTTCCCTATCAGAATCTTATCAATCTCTACCTCAGTGATTGCACCCGCTCAGGCAAGAAGCTGGCTCTGAAATGGGCATCTTGAAAATCGCAGAACAAAGCGTCGGAGGCTACCGGGTCATCTTTGTAATGCTCGAACAAAAGGTCTTGATTTTGCGAATCGGTCACCGCCGGGATATTTATAAAAACTGATCGAACAAACGCATGGAGCACTACGCCGCTACGCGGCGCGGCTGATCCGTAACGTTCGCCCAAAACTATGAACTACAATAAAAACAAAGTGGATGACACTACTCTCGCATTGATGTACTTGGTGACGTGGAGACAGAAAAAGGACTTCCCTATGTCCGCATGGAAATCCTTTGATTGGGAGACAATGGACCGACTCTTCGATAAGGGGTTCATTTCAGATCCTAAGAGTAAGGCCAAATCGGTCAGGATGTCAGACGAAGGCTTCCAGAGAGCAAAACAGTTTTTCGAGCAAATGTTCGGAGAAAAAGAATAACGGCGAGTTGCCCGGCTGCGGCCGGCCAGCGACTGAAAATGGTTCTCGGCGCGCGCTGATTCGCGCGCCGAGAACCAGTCGTTGGACCAGTCGCCGCTGTCGTTCGGTGTGATAAGAAAATATGGACTTAGGCAATCTTGGTTTTGACAAATGGTTTGAGGACCATACCGGCAACCTCCTGCAGCCGGGACACAGCATTGCGCGCGTCACCGCCGTTGATCGGGGTGCATTCCTGATAAGAACCCAGCGCGAGGAGACGATCGCTGAACTCGCCGGCAAACTTCGCTTCGCAATTCAGTCAACCGCCGACTTGCCGTGCGTCGGCGACTGGGTGTGCGTGCAGTGCCAAGGGTCGGACGGCCCAGCCATCATTCATGCAATCCTACCGAGAAAAACGTTTCTGCGGCGCAAATGCCCCGGCAAGACCGTGGACTTCCAGATGATCGCGGCGAATATTGACGTTGCCTTTATCATCCAGGCCTGTCAGTATGATTTCAACATACCACGGCTCGACCGATACCTGGTAATGGTCAACGAAGGTCACATTGAACCATGGATCGTCCTGAGCAAGACGGACTTGATCTCCCCCGAAGAACTGAAGCAGACGATTGAGCAGATCGGACGCACGGGCATTTCCGCCCAGATCCTTCCGCTCAGCAATGCGACGGGTTACGGACTGGATGTGTTCCAAGCTTTACTTGTGCCAGGAAAGACGTATTGCCTGCTTGGCTCGTCGGGCGTCGGCAAGACCACGCTCATCAACCGGCTAATCGGACGAGATGCGTTCGGCACAAAGGCCGTCAGTGGAACAGGCGAAGGAGTGCATACCACCGCCCGCCGCCATTTGCTCATCCTCGACAGTGGAGCCATGTTGATCGACACGCCGGGAATGCGCGAGTTAGGTCTTCTCGGAACAAGTGACGGGATGAACGCGACCTTCGCGGAGATTGGCGATTTCTCGATGAACTGTCGCTTCTCCAATTGCACGCATACACAGGAGCCTGGTTGTGCGGTCTTGATGGCCGTGGAAAGTGGCGACTTGAGCGAGGACCGATATCAGAACTACCTCAAACTCAAGAAGGAAACGGAATACCATGATCTTTCCTATGCCGAAAAACGAAAGAAAGACAGAGCATTCGGCCGTTTTGTGAAATCGGCAATGAAGCAAATGAAAGAATGAGGCGCAGACTGCGGCGGCTTCAGCGCACGGCTGCCGCTGAGCCGTGTAACGCGCGCATGAACGGCAATTGGGCAATGATGCGCGTGTTTCCGAGTTGTTCAATTGTTTTCAAGTTGTCTTTTTCAATGACGGTTTTGCGTGTGTCGCCAGCATAATTTATCACAATTCCAAGAATTTTCAATTTTGCCCGCCGGAGTTCCCGAAGAGTAAGAAGCGTATGATTGATGGTCCCCAACCCGGGCCGGGCCACTACAATTACCGGCAGGGATAGCGCTTTCATCAGATCAAGCATGGATAATTGTCGCGAGAGCGGAGTTAAAATTCCGCCGGCCCCCTCAACAACGATGAATTCATGGCGGCGCTTTAATGCGGCAAAAGATTTGATGATCCTGGAAAATATAATTTTTTGCCTCTCCAGTCCAGCGGCAAGATGGGGTGAACATGCCCGGCGGTAACGATAGGGCGACATCAGTTGCTGTTCTTTTTCAGAAGGAGTAATACCCGCGCGCGAATAGACAAATGCAAGATCGGGTGAAATCAGCTTCTTTCCCCGCCTTGGACAACCGGTCTGAACGGGTTTCATGTAGACGGCATCAACGCCGGCTGATTTCAAGTCACAGAGCAAAGCGGCGGAAACAACCGTCTTCCCGACGCCCGTGTCGGTCCCGGTGATGAATATTCCATGTGGATATGACCTGTTAACCATTGTGCGAATGAAAGTCATCTTAACATTCTTTCCCGGCCACGCAGTATAAAACCCGGTAAGTGGCGTAGACTCCGTTTTTTCTTTTATAATTTTTTGAATAATCGGCGATGAGCCGGGAAATTTCCGAACGGGTCAGCAGGGTCTTGCTGTGCGGAATATTTCCGCCGGTCAATCCCTGCTCGTGTAATTGTTTCAGCATTTCCGCCGCGGATGGATATTCAAGCCGGATTGTTTCCGGTTTTTCCGTCCGAAGCAGAAGACCGGCTTTGGCCAGCGCCTTTTTCACGTCATTTCTGTCAGGCATGGCGATCCGGGAAGGTTTATCCGGCGCGATTCTTTGCCGGGCTGAATGAAGTTCCCCCAGCGTTCCGCGCAGCATAACGGCAAATACCAGGCGGCCGTTCCGTTCAAGCAAGGAGCCAAGTTTCGAGATGATCAATTCAATCGGAGCAATCCAATGCAGGGCGCAATTGCTTATAATCATCGGGTACTTTATGTTTTCAGGAAGCCGGCAGGCATCCTCAATAATCCAGTTGATCATTCTGTTTTTGACCAGATAGCCGCGCGCTTTAACCGTCATGGCGTGCGAGACGTCAACCGCGTCAATTTTGGCGGAAGGGAAGACATCAACCAGCATTTCCGTCAACACACCCGTTCCACAGCCGATTTCGAGAATGCGGGAAGGGACGGGGGAAGAGGGCGCGGCGGGTAAGGTCATTAATTTTTTCGCAACCTGGCGCTGGATATTTGCGTGCCGGTGGTAAGTTGAAGCCGCGGCCGAAAACCGCGCCGCTACTGGTGAACTTGTTTTGTGTTCCGGTTTGGGCATTTTTTCAGAAATTCCATTATATCTTCGGCAATGGCGCGCGGGTTTTGCCACGGCAGTCCATGCCCGCAATTTTCATAAACGCGAATCTCAGAAACGGGGAGCAGGCTTTTTAAGGCCAATCCGGCCTCAACGGGAATTATCATGTCTTGTCGGCCGTGAAGAATCAACGCCGGAATATTTACTGCTGTCGCTTCGTTCCGCAAATCCGTTTCAGAAAGATATTTCAAGCCGGCTGATAATTCAAGCGGATTCATGGCGCACGCCTCTTCTATCTTAAGCGTGATGGTCTCTTCCAGTTTTTGCATGAGTAATCCATGGTTTTCGGCTTTTGCCATGAGTTGCTGCGCTTTGTCCTCAAATGTACTGGCGACATTTTTGAAGAAGGTTGCCAGAACGTTGCGCGGGTCGCGTTTTAGCATATTCGTCATGGCGCGCAGCGCGCCGTTCGATACGCCGGATGTCCAGCTTTGATCGGCGCGGAATTTTGCCGTTGATGAAATCAGTATTAGGCCGGCGACGAGATCGGGCCGATGCGCCGCCGTTTCCAGGGCGATCATTCCGCCCAATGACCAGCCGGCGATAAAAACCTGGCCGCCGTTTTTTTCAATCATTTTGGCAAGGTTTTGAGCGTAGGAACTCTGGGACCCGGTTTCCGTTTCGGCGCTCCATAAATCGCCGGTTGAGATGGAGGAAACCTGGGCGTTATTTTCCAGACATTTACGCAGGTCTTCCATGGCCGAGGCGTCATGCGCCCAGCCGGAGATTAAAATTAAGTGGTGTACACGGCGCATGGAGATGTTTATAATATCCCTTCGGCATAGCCGGCATCAATGATTTGATCTGCCGCTTGCTCAAGGTCGGCTTGGGAATGGTCAAGCGTGACCGAAAGCCTGATGCGCGCCGTCCCTTCCGGCACGGTCGGAGGCCGAATGGCCACGGCCAGAATTCTTTTATCCCGCAAGCGCTCCGCCAGACGCAATGATTTTATATTTTTGCCCACAATCAACGGGATGATCTGGCTGGCCGATTTGCCGGTGTTGAAACCCGCCTCTTGCAACCGCCGGCGGAATATGTCCGCGCGTTTTAACAATTCCTGGCCGAGCGTTTGCTGGCTTTCAAGGATGCTCAGCGCTTCCTCAGCCGCTCGGGCGCTCGCCGGCGGCAGGGCGGTGCTGTAAATGAAACTTCGGGCGCGGTTGACAAACCAATCGCGCATGGAGGCGGAACATGCCGCAAATCCGCCGTAAGAACCAAGGGCTTTACTCAATGTTCCCATTGAAATATCAACTTTATTTTCAAGCTGAAGCTCGCGCACCCGTCCCGTGCCGCTTGTTCCGAAAATGCCGGTGGCGTGCGCTTCGTCAACCAGCAACATGGCATTATGTTCGGCGCAGACGGCGGCAATTTCTTTCAAGGGAGCAAGGTCGCCATCCATGCTGAAAACGGATTCGGTGACCACCAGGCGGTGTTTAGCGTCCTTTTCGTCTTCAAGCGATTTGGCGAGATGATCCGGATCATTGTGCTGAAAACGCTTCAGATTGGCCCGGCTCATGATCGCGCCGTCAATCAGGCTGGCGTGGGCGAGTCTATCGGCAATAACGGCATCCTCCCGGCCGACCAGCGCCGAAATAATGCCGAGATTTGTCAGATAGCCGCTTCCGAAAGCCAGCGCCGCCGGATAGCCTTTGAATTTGGCGAGATGCTCTTCCAGTTCCGAGTGGCAGGGCAGGGTGCCGGAAATGAGCCTGGAGGAAGCCGCGCTCGCGCCATAGGATCTGAACGCGGCGATGCCGGCCGCAATAATCTTCTCGTTGCGGGCAAAGCCGAGATAGTCGTTGCTTGAAAAATTGAGGCTTTTCCCCGCGTTGTCATGGAATTTTCCGCCCACGTCCTCAAATTTACGCAAGGTTCGCTCGAGTCCTTGTTCGCGCAGTTCCTTAAGTCCGGCTTCGATCCAGTCATATCCAGATGAACCATTGTTATTCATAAATTAGGCCATGCAAAGCGAGGCGACTATTTCCGCTTTCAACCGGTAGGGCGAACCCCGCGGAACGCGGGGCAAGCCCTCAGGTTCACCACGCGTCCAGCGTGGGTGAGCTGTTCTTCCCCAGACGGCTCGGCCCGCCTGCAACGCTGAGCGTAGCACTGCGGGCAGGCAGGGACGCCTCGCCCTACCAACTTTGAACATTCCTATACCCATAATTATTGATGATTGCTCAATTATTTCCCATACGCTTCCGGCACATACGCCGGACATTTTTTTTCGGCAAATATGGGCTGGAAACGGGCAAAGCGCTGGATGCCTTTTTTTAGCGGAATGCGGACCCATTTCGTGCCGATCAACGGATGGGCATAATGGATGAAATCATCGGTTACATCAATTCTGTTTTTGCTCAGCCATTTTATCGGGAACGCGCGTTCGCTGTTGGCGACCTGTTCCAATGAAACCTTGTCGTAACGCGCCCTGTATTTTCCACCCGGTTCGCGCAGGATGGTCGCCATCCAGCCGTTGCCGTCCCTGGTTGCGATTTCAACGGATTTTTTGCCGACTTCGTACGCTTCCACCGAATCAACATTTGAGATAAAGACGCTGGTATAGCGCTGATCACAACCGGATACCTGGCCGTGGGCCGCCCCGCGCGCCGCCAATCCTTTTGTGTTGAGGTAATTAATCACCATTTGCTGGGCGGTCATTTTGCTGGCGCCGAATGCGATATGATCAAAGGCGTCTTTTACGACGCCGAGGTCGCCCGCGTCAAATCCCTCGCTCAGGGCCACGATACAGCGCCCACTGCGTTTCAGCTCATCGTTGACATTGTCTGCCAGTTGTTCCAGCGTCAGCCCGGATTCAGGCATATAAATCTGGAGCGGCATTGTGCGTTTTGGATCCGCCAGGCGCGCGGCGGCCGTAATGAATCCGATTTTGCGTCCCATCATCTGGATGACCAGCACCGGGTCGGATGGGCAGGAACCGGCATTTTCCTCGTTGGCGTTCTGGATACAACAGGCCCAGTAGCGGGCGACCGAGCCGTAACCGGGCGTGTGGTCAATGATCTTGAATTCCGAATCGCCGACGTCATTATCTATTGTCTTTGGAACTCCGACGGCGATCAGATCAAGCCCCTGTTCGCGGGCGATTTTGCTGATCTTATGGGCGGTATCCATGGAGTCGTTGCCGCCGATATAGAAAAAATAACCGATATCATGGGCCTTGAGAACTTCAACCACCCGGTTAAAATCACGGGTCTGGTTTTCCTTGAGTTTATAGCGGCAGGTTCCGATGGCGCCGGCGGCGGGGGTTGTTTCAAGGAGCGCTATCTCCTCCGGATCCTGGGCGGAAATATCCAAAAGTTCTTCTTTTAATATACCTTCAATCCCATGCCAGCCGCCGTATATTTTGCCGAATGTTGTCTGGTCCGCCTGGCAGGCGTCAATGACGCCGCGGAGCGAGTTATTGATGACCGGCGAAGGCCCGCCGGATTGCGCCACAATTACATTGCTGGCCATATTGTGTTTTTCTTTCCGATTTTGAAAATCATTTGCCGGCGGAGACTGTAACGGGTTGGCCTTGTAATGGCCGCGAATTTTCATCTTCAACGTATAGTTGAAAAATCCGGTGCTTATCCCAAATTTCAAGCTGAAACGGCTTTTGCTTGTCAGCCGCATTGGCCAGCATCCAGCGCCATTCAAACTGGCCTGCGCCAATGTCCTGGAAAGGAAGCCACTTTGGTTGCAGGCGCGAATCATTTATCCGGAGCTGGGGCGCGACCGCCATGGGAACGCCTTCATGCGCCACGCGATAAATCACTTCGGCCGGGCCTTCCTTCGCGCGGAGCCTGCTGACGTTAAATTGGTGACGGCCGCCCATGACCGAGACCCGCGGCAATGCCAGTAGATTCATTCCCGGGCCGGTATTGGCCACGGCGTCTTCACAGACCATCGCGGTGGTGAAACCCGCGCGCCGAACGGCTTTGATTGTTTGTTCCTTGTATTGGCCATAAGGATAGCAGAAAGAATATGGCGGTTTGATGCCGTGGTCCACCAATTGTTTGTAGCATTCCCGGATCGAAGGCGATGGGTCATCCGGGATCGCAAGGTTCTCGTGGGCATGGGAATGTCCCCCGAATACAATCGTTCCCCGCTCCTGCATGGCCAGGACTTCCGGCCATGCCAGGCAATCGGTTCCTTCAAATTGCCGGCGTTCTTTCGTGGTGTCAGATACTTCTTTGGTAATCAGATAAACAATCCCGCGCAGACCATAGCGTTTGAGAATAGGTTCAACAATAGTTATGGTGTTGAGATACCCGTCATCAAACGTGATGATGACCGGGCGGGAAGGCAATGGTTTGCCCCATGTCTGATGGGCGATCAAATCCGACGGCAGTATGCTGGTGAAGCCCTGGGCGCATAAGTCCCGCATTTGATTTTTAAAAGTTTCGACCGGGATGCACCAGGCGCTGTCGGCTGTGTTCCCGATATGATGATACATCAGGATGGGAACGGGCCGGACGCGCCGGCTTTCGACATAACGCCATCCGGCCATAACCGCCAATAGCGCGCCGATGGCGATGACGGCCCATGCAATATATTGTAATCGCTTCAATTTCGACATGACACATCTTTCGTCGTTGTTAACTCAACTCCCTGCCGCGTCAATAGTTCCTTTCAACAGTTTCTTTCAATTTTCTCCCGTAAGGCGGGAAAATGAAATAACGTATCCGCCTGTCTGCGCCGGAATGGCGCCGGCATGCCATAAGACGTCGGTCTCAACCCCCAATCCCAAATGTTCTGCATCCTTTATTTTTGAAAAGGCCTGATCAAGATTTACGGTAACTATCTCCCGTTCGCCTTTGTCAAGCCATGGTTTTGAGCTGATCGCCTGCTTTTGTTCGCGGCGCCACTTGCCGCGCCGGAAAAGCCAGAAGGTTGCCGCCAATTTTGGGGTGTCATGGCGCAAGGCCTCAAACACGCATTTAACCTCTCTCGTTTCAGGATTAAAGTCAAAATCAACAAGCGCCAGCCAGGGCGTGAACACCGCCGGGTTTTTCAGACTGGCTTTCAATTCCAGTGATGACTTGGCAGGCGATCCGCCCTGGTCTTGGACAACGCCGCGCGTCAGTGAAGCCTGAGCAAGTTCATTCCTGACGGCATCCAGGACAGACGCCAGGTTCCAGACGATTTCCATATTCCTTAAATACAATTCAGCGGCGGCCGGCGCCTGGAACTGCAAACAAGGCAGGATTTCCCTTGTCGGCCGGACAATCAAGGCAAGTTCTTGCCATTTACCCGGCTGTAATTCAATATTACTGACTTCCGTTTTGGCGGCTTGAGTTTGATAAATAGCAAGGGGCACTTTTGCATGATTCCCCGGCTCCTTTTCGTTAAGCATTATTTCGCCACGAAGTTCGTACTTGCCATGCGCGAGCAGTATCGGAAGCATAAGCGCCTGGGAATATATATTTTCGGGCGCCGCCATGCCGGTCTCAACCTGGTCTTCCGGTAATTGAAGCTCCAGTTTTTTTAACGTTTCCATCGGCATTATTTGCCGGTTTTCCGCATCTGGACTCAGGCAGGCGGAATCATAAGGCTGTTGTAGCCGCGCCCTGGCAAACTGATCATAAAAATAACCGCTGTTACCGTTAATCAAGACGGCCGAAGATCCGGCTTGGAGACATTGGCGGATGTCGTTTTGCAGGTTAAACGTTTGCGGCTCGTTTTGATCCGCCGCCGGCAGAACGGAATGGAGAAGATATTTCACGTCCAGGCCCAGTTCGCGCTCCAGCGATTCCTTAGAAAAATATTTTAATATTCGGTCTTCCCGCGCCGTGTCCAGAGAAATCCGGACGGCCTCATTGACGGTGAACGCCATCCGGGCAAAGCAGGGAATATAAAGCACGTCTTTAACCGGTTCCGCTTGCAGGGTAATCGTCTCAAACGGTTTCGAGCACAGCCGCCATTTTGAGCGTTGCAGGGGAACAATTACGGTATCGTATGGCTCCAAAACCACTTTCCGGCTTATGCCGAATCCCGCCACTTTGATTACGGCTCCCCTTTCCAGCGTATTTAAGACAAGGAAAACAGGCCGGTTTAATTGCTCATTGCCGCCAACAGCGATAACCTGCGGGATGCGGTCAATCAACAGCGCAGAGGCGCTGCCTAATTTATGGCCGATGGGAAAGAACGTTTGCCGCCCGAACTGATTGTGAGAATTATTTTCGATTAACGCCGGCTGAGGCAATTCGAGCTGGAGGGAAATTTGCGGCGTAACATGCCTCAAGCCGTACAATTCAATCGTCGGCGAAACAAACGTCATGTTTTGGGGCGGCAATGGCGCCCAGGAACAAAGCAGTTCACTGCCAGCCGAAAAATTTTCCCAGGCCCGCGCTGAATCCGGATACAATCGGCCATTGAGCGGATTTAAAAGCCCGCGCCCGCCCATGCCGGCGCTTCTTAACAGATAATCTATCTTTTTCTCCGTTAAAAGCGAAATGCCGTGCTGTTCAATTTTCCTTATATCAAGCGGCGCGTTCAACATTGCGGGGCAGGCCGCTTGCGCATAATATTCGGCCGCCAGCCTGCTTTCAAGCGGCATATGGGTGTTAAGCCAGCCGCGCGCCATGAGCCGCGTATCCTTCCAGCCAAACAAAGCGCCAACGCGCATTCCATTGCGGCCGTTGACGACAACTGCCGAAAGGGCGATAATTACGACAACTGCGCGGAATAAAATATTTCCAGCCTTCGCAGTCAACGTTACGCTTGACTCCGCCGGAGCGCTCCGCCAAGGCGAGGCCGCCCCGCGCCATAATTCCATCAACGGCAGGACGGCCAATGCGGCAAAAGACGGCAGGAAGAACAGGAATTCCTGCGAACGCACCCAGGGCGCCATAAAAACCCAATAGAACGCGAATATTAACGGGAACAAAAGAAGAATCGTCCAATAGCGGCGCGCAAAACCGATAAGGACACAAGGCACTCCGGCCGCCGCCAGAAAAATCCATGGATAACCCAGGGTCTTGATATAAGCAAGCAATTCCCGGAGATGATGGAAATACTTCACGCCGGGCTGCGCGCCCAATGGCCCCAGGTTCAGCATCGTCTCCGCAAAAACCCTCTTCTTCTCCGAGGCCAAGCCCGCCATAAAAAAATCTGATTTCAATAAAACGGCCGGATTGGCCAGCGCGAATCCAATTCCGAACAAAAAAACACCAAGGCATGTCAATTTAATCGCTTTAAACCAGAAGCTGTCCCTGCCTGGCCGCCTCGCAAACAAAACCGCTTCAATCATGACAACAGGCGCAAGCGTCAACAGGGTGAACTTTGTGCCCGCCGCAAAACCGCTGACCAATGCCGCAAGAACAAACCATCTTAATTTTGAGGTTGCGCCCGCAATAACCAGAAGCAAAAACGACAGGGAAAGAACTAAAAGAGCAATAATGTCCGTTTCGGCATAATGGCTATGTTCAACCGCATATTGGCTAAACCCGATTAAAGCGGCGGCCAAAAGGCCGGCCCACGGCGAACAGGCGATGCGCGCAACGAAGAGGAACGCGACAAGACAAAGCAGTGTTCCGGCGATTGTATTAAGCCACCGGCCGAAATAAACGCCATACGGCTTGATATCCCGGACATAATCGCGCGCGCCGCAAAAATACTTAAACCAACTGCCGGCTCTGTCCAGCGCCAGATATGCCGCAATAAAAGGGCGCGCCAGGGTAAAAGTGCCATTGGGATAAAGACGGTCTTTGATATAGAGGCATTGCGGCGTTTTTTCAAACCAGGCGCCAATGACCGCTTCGTCGGGATGCAGTTTGGGCCATAACAGGCCCTCAAGACGGACGAATAGCGCCCCGGCGCATATCAGGCCCAATAGAAAAAGACACAACTTTGAGTATTGACTGTTTCCGGACATAATCTATGGCAGACTTAGATATATTATAGGCCTGGGATGGTGATTATAATGCAACGGAATAATTCACGCTCAAAATGTTACTTTTAAACGTCCGGAAATCAAACAAATAAAGAACAAGTTTGGTGTAGGACAGATTTTTTGATGTCGCGCGCAAATTGATGTTGCGCTTTTCTTTTTGGCCTGATATTCATTGAACCGGATGCCTTATATAATTTTCCGCTCAAAAGGTCAGCCGTTTTTTGATATTCATCAAAAAATGAGATCTATTCATCATTTGTTCGCCAGCCAGCGGCTGGCAGGGGCGCTGGCAATACGAGCCGCTTGTTTTATGGCGCTTATGCCGGCGGCGCTGTTTGCGCAAATTTCAATTTTTCGGCCTGAAATCGGCGTTCCTGCCTTTCCGGTTACCAATGGAACATTTTACGTTGAAGTTGAAGCTGTGCCCGGGTTGGCCTCCAATGGCTGGAGCGCTTTGCTGATCAATGATCTGCGGTCTTGGATATGTTCCGTGGAGAGGGTTGATTATGGATATTACGTCAATTGTAACTCAACCACCGGCTACCAGCTGACCGTCCGTACACCGGCCGATACGGCGCCGGAAGTTTTCAAGCTGGCGGTCGGGCATGTTTCCGCGGGTTTTGCGACCAACCGCCATTGTATCAGGATCCTGCAGAATTATGAGACCAACTTTTACATTCTGCATTATGCCGATCCGCAGGTTGAAACTGAAAACGCCACGGCCGCCAACGGCGCCGGTGGTTCGCATGGGAGCGTTCAGGCGATTAATTGGGCTTCCCACTCCTACCGTCTGATTAATCCCCGCTTTATGTTTAATACGGGGGACGAGGTTGAGAATGGATCGGCGGCATTCTATCCAAAATATCTTAACGCAATTGACACAATCGGAGCGCCCCTGTTGATTACCCGCGGCAACAATGACGCGCGAGGCAGTTATGCCGATTGGAAAAGGGATATCGGCCAGCCAACCTATTCCATCACCATGGGTTCCTTTTACATCTGCATGAAGGATTATGGAACGAACGAAAACCAATCCTGGTTCACCAACGACTATGCCGAATCATTTGCCAATACCTCCATTACTTTCAGATTATTTGGACAGCATTACACCAACGGGGGTTTTACCTGCGACCCGCCGGCAGGACAGTATCCCGACCTGATGCTTGTCGGCCATAACCACTCTTTTTCAACGCTGAGGACAAATCCATACTATGTGCTGTCCTCTGGTCCCGGCTGGGACTATGGCGCCGTTGCAATTTTTGAATTTATCAAAAGCGGCGGCGGCTGGCTATGTTCCAATAAGACGATTCACGGGACGAGCAACAAACTCCACGTCTACGGCGACTGGGGCAGTCCCGATTACGTTACCAATACTTTTTTGTATGCCAACGATGGAGCGGCCGATACAAATACGACCTATATCACAAACAGCCTGAACTATGACTTTTGGGATGGACAGGTCCGTTTCCTGATGCGCAAGTCAACCTGTGGTTACGCGGTAAGCGGCGGCGACAAAACGGCGGAATATGATTATTCAGGCACTAACACCGCTGTCCTGGTTAAAGTCAATATTCGAGGAAATGCCCTGACCACAGTTACGGTGTTCCCGCTTGGGACCAACCGGCAGACCCAAACCATCACTTTCCCGCCGATTGCGGATCAAGTAGTGACGGCCGCGGTTGGATTGAGCGCGACGGCCTCATCCGCTTTACCGGTCAGTTTCAGCGTGGCCGGCGGCCCGGCGCAGATTACGGGCGGGACGAATCTTGGTTTTACCGGCACGGGGCTGGTAAGCATTGTTGCCAGCCAGGCCGGCAACAGCAACTGGTATGCGGCGCCAAGTGTTACCAACAGTTTGACCGTGGCAGACATTGTCGCCAACTTATGCGCTGATATAGACGGCGATGGCCTGGGGGATATGATTACTGTGGTGGGCTCAAATTGGTATGTCTGGTTTTCCAAGTCGCATTATCTGGTGCGCGGCGGTCCGTACGATCTGGGCGTCTATGGTCTGCCCGCGGCCGGCGACCTGGATGACGATGGCCGGCCTGATCTTATCAGCGTGGTGGGATCGCAATGGTATGTCTGGTTTTCAAGTTCGGAGTATTTGATTGGCAGCGGCCCGTATGACCTGGGCATTGCCGGCCGGCCGGCGGCCGGTTATATAGATGACGATGACCGGGCGGACCTCATCGCTGTGATGGGTTCAAATTGGTATGTCTGGTTTTCAACCTCGCATTATCTTATACGCTGTGGCCCGTATGTTCTGACCGCGCCATGAATCCTATGGCGGTAACGGACGGCTGCTAATAAGCCTTGGCGAAGAGCGCTCTTTGTTTGCTGGGCCGGCCGCTGATCACGCATTTGCCCTCTTCCGGTTTGGAATCAAAAGGGATGCAGCGGATCGTAACGCCGAGTTCATTTTTAACTTTTTCTTCCACGTCGGATTCTCCGCTCCAATGCGCCAGCGCGAATCCGCCGTGGATTTCCGGCCGCTCCTGGTTTTTCGGCGTGAAGAAGGCGTAAAAATCTTCTTTGGAATCAATCGTGCGTGTATTCTGATCGCGCAACGCGCGCGCCCGGCTCAGCAAACCGTTTTGAATTTCATCAAGAATGTTTGCGATTGTGCCGGCCAGCTCGGCGCGCTTGATAAGCTTGATTTCCTTGTGCGGCCGGTCGCGGCGGGCCAGCGCAACCGAATCAGCCGCCATGTCCCGCGGTCCGATTTCCAGCCGGAGAGGAATTCCTTTCTTAATCCAATGCCACACTTTTTCCCCGCCCCGTCCCTCGCGCTCATCCAACTCAACCGCCAGCGGACGGCCGTGATAGGAAACGGTTTTCAGTTCCAGGGCAACCTGCCGGCAATAATCCAGCACTTTTTCCCGCGTTTCCTCTTTATGTAGAATCGGCAAAATTACCACTTGCGCCGGAGCCAGGCGCGGCGGAAGGATAAGGCCGTCATCATCGGCATGGGTCATAATTAATCCGCCGATTAAACGCGTTGAAACTCCCCAGGAAGTTGTCCAGGCATAAGTTTCCGCGCCGGCGGCATCCAGGAATTTTATCCCTGAAGCCCTGGAAAAATTCTGTCCGAGAAAATGCGACGTGCCGGATTGAAGCGCTTTGCGGTCCTGCATCATGGCTTCAATACTGTAGGTGGCCACCGCTCCCGGGAACCGTTCGGCCGCCGTTTTTTCGCCCATGATCACCGGCATGGCCATATACTGTTCGGCGAATTCGGCGTAGACTTTGAGCATTTTATCGGTTTCCGCCCGCGCTTCGGCCTCGGTGGCGTGGGCGGTGTGTCCCTCCTGCCAGAGAAACTCGGTTGTTCTTAAGAACATGCGGGTGCGCATTTCCCATCTGACAATGTTGGCCCACTGGTTGATTAAAAGCGGCAGATCGCGGTAGGATTGGATCCATTTGGCGAACATGGCGCCAATGATCGTTTCGGAAGTTGGGCGCACCACGAGCGGCTCTTCCAGGGGCGCGGCGGGCACGAGCTTGCCATCTTTTCCCGCCTCCAGGCGATGATGGGTGACAACCGCGCATTCCTTGGCAAAGCCCTCCACGTGTTCGGCCTCCTTCTGCAGAAAACTGAGCGGGATAAAGAGCGGGAAATAGGCATTGGAGTGGCCGGTGGCCTTGAACATGCCGTCCAGGACGCGCTGGATATTTTCCCAGAGAGTGTATCCCCAGGGTTTTATGACCATGCATCCGCGCACGGGGGAGAGTTCGGCCAGGTCGGCGGCGCGAATAACCTGCTGATACCACTCCGGATAATTTTCCGCCCGGGCGGGCGAGATGGCGCTTTTAACATTCATACGGCATTATTCCCTTTCTTATTTAATCCTTATCCGCGGGGCATGCCGGTGATATTCCTGAAGACTGCACACCTCAATGCGCTGGTTTTTTGTATAACTCTCAATGCCTTCCACGGCCGCCTCCAGCCCCTTGATGGTGGTTGTTATCGGGATGCCGCGTCTTACGGATTCGGACCGCATCTGAACTTCATCCAGCATCTGGCTCTCGCCCACCGTGGGGGTGTTTATGAGCCAGCTTACTTTTTTTGCGGAAATCAGATCGAGAACATTCGGCCGGCCGGAGCATATCCTGAAAATGGCCTGGCTGGGGATGCCGTGATTCCAGAGAACGGTGCTGGTCCCTTCCGTTGAATAAATCATAAAGCCAAGCTTGTGAAGACGCAAAGCCAGGGGGACAAGGCTGGCTTTATCCTCATCGCGGACGCTTATAAAGACGCCCCCGGAAAGCGGCAGGGCGTTGCCGGCCGCTATCTGGCTTTTCAAAAAGGCCAGGCCGATATTGACGTCAATCCCCATCACTTCGCCCGTGGATTTCATTTCCGGACTGAGGATCACGTCCGTGCCTTGAAAACGCGCGAAGGGAAACACGGCTTCCTTGACCGACACGTGGCGCGGATTAATTTCGCGCGTGAACTTCAAGTCCTTCAGTTTGCGGCCCGTCATCACCAGGGCGGCGAGTTTGGCCAATGGCACGCCGATGGCCTTGCTGACAAAGGGGACCGTGCGGGACGCCCGCGGGTTGACTTCCAGGATGAATACTTCGTCGTTTTTAACGGCGTATTGAATGTTCATCAAGCCGCAAACCTTCAGCTCGGCGGCCAGTTTGATTGTATAAGAACGTATCTTGTCTTTCGTTTTTTCGGAAAGGCTCTGGGCCGGAATCATGCAGGCGCTGTCGCCGGAATGAATGCCGGCCAGCTCCACGTGCTCCATGATGGCGCCGATCACGGTTGTTTCGCCGTCGCTGATGCAGTCAACATCAACCTCAACGGCGTTGTCAAGGTAACGATCAATAAGCACGGGGCGGTCTTCCGAGACTTCCACCGCTTCCGCCATATATTTGCGGAGCGCAGAACTGCTGTGGACAATCATCATCGCGCGCCCGCCCAGGACAAAGGAGGGCCGCATCAGCACCGGAAAACCAATCCGGCCGGCGATTCCCTCCGCCTCGGCGATGCTGACGGCTATCCCGCTTTCCGGCTGGGGAATGTTCAAACGCTCGCTTAACTGCCGGAATAATTTGCGGTCCTCGGCGAGTTCAATGCTGGCGGGGCTTGTGCCGATAATTTTTACGCCGCATTTTTCAAGGCCCAGGGCAAGATTCAAGGGCGTCTGGCCGCCGAATTGGACAATCACGCCGGAGCATTTTTCCCGCTTATAAACATGAACGACGTCCTCAAGGGTCAACGGCTCAAAATAAAGCCGGTCGCTTATATCGTAATCGGTGCTGACTGTTTCCGGATTGCTGTTCACCATTATGGTCGCATAGCCGGCCTGCCGCAGGGCGAAGGAGGCATGAACACAGCAATAGTCAAATTCAATGCCCTGGCCGATCCGGTTCGGGCCGCCGCCAAGGATCATGATTTTTTCCCTGGTCTCCGGCCGGCTTTCGTCAAGGTCGCCGTAGGTTGAATAATAGTAGGGCGTAAAGGCGGCGAATTCGGCCGCGCAGGTATCAACCAGGCCGTAGACCGGCTGAATATTCAAAACATGCCTGGCCTCCCTCACATCCGCTTCCGAACATTTCAGAGCTGAAGCGATTTGCCGGTCCGAGTAACCGAGTTCCTTTGCCTGGCGGAATTTTTCCTTCTGCTTCTGCAATCCCGCAATGTTTCCGGCCGATGCGATTTCATTTTCAAAACAGACCAATTCCGCCATCTGTCTCAAAAACCATTGATCAATGCCGGTCAGTTCCGCGATTTTTTCGGTTGTCCAGTCGCGTTTGAGCGCTTCGCGGATGACAAAGAAACGATTGGCGTTTGGCCGTTTAATCTCCGCGGCCAGCGTTTCGTCGCTGACTGGCCGCAGGGCGCCATCCTTGCCGTCCGCGCCATATCCGGAGCGGCCCGTCTCAAGCGAACGCAAGGCCTTTTGAAAAGCCTGTTTGAACGTTTTGCCGATGCTCATTGTTTCGCCGACCGATTTCATTTGCGTGCCCAGGGTGCTGTCCAGGCCGGGGAATTTTTCAAAAGTGAATCTGGGGATTTTGAGCACGACGTAATCAATGGTCGGCTCAAAACAGGCCGGGGTCTCGCGGGTAATATCGTTGCGCAATTCGTCCAGGGTGTAACCGACCGCCAGCTTGGCGGCGATCTTGGCGATCGGGAACCCGGTTGCCTTGGAAGCAAGGGCGCTGGAGCGCGAAACGCGCGGATTCATCTCGATAATAACCATCTTCCCGTTTTTGGGATTCACCGCCCATTGCACATTCGATCCGCCCGTTTCAACGCCGATTTCGCGCATCACCTTGATGGTGGCGTCGCGCATCCGCTGATATTCGCGGTCGGTCAGCGTCTGGGCCGGCGCGACGGTAACGCTGTCGCCCGTATGAACGCCCATTGGGTCAATATTTTCAATTGAGCAGACAATCACGCAATTGTCCTTGCAATCGCGCATGACCTCAAGTTCATACTCCTTCCAGCCGATAACCGACTCTTCAATGAGCACCTCGGAATTCAAACTGGAAGATAGTCCGCGCTCCACCACCGCCCGGAATTCATCGTCATTATTGGCAATGCCCCCGCCCGTTCCTCCGAGGGTGAACCCCGGCCGGATGATGAGCGGATATTTGCCGATTGACTCCCGCGCCCGCAGGGCCTCCTCCATGGTGTGCGCGGAGGCGCTGGCCGGCGCCTCCAGGCCGATGCGCAGCATCGCCTCCTTGAACAGATTGCGGTCTTCCGCCTTGCGGATGACGTCCGCGCGCGCGCCTATCATTTCAACGCGGTACCTGTCCAGAATTCCATGGCTGTGCAATTCAACCGCGAGGTTCAGGGCGGTCTGTCCGCCCAGCGTCGGCAACAAGGCATCCGGGCGCTCGCGCCGGATTATTTCGGTAAGGACGTCAACCGTCAGGGGTTCGATATAAGTCCGGTCGGCAAATTCCGGGTCGGTCATGATGGTGGCCGGATTGCTGTTGACCAGGACAAGTTCGTACTTTTCCTCCTTGAGCGCCTTGCAGGCCTGAACGCCGGAATAGTCAAACTCGCATCCCTGGCCGATAACAATCGGGCCGGAGCCGATCAGCATGATTTTTTTAATATCTTCGCGTCTGGGCATGGTCTTTAAGAAATGCAGAATGAAGAAGGCAGAATGCAGAATTTTCCGCACGAGGCGGATCCGCCCATGGCGGAAAGATTTGCCTGCTTTTTCTGTGTTTCTTCATTCTTCATTCTGCCTTCTGCCTTTCTTTCAACGCGGCCGCCACAAATTCACGGAAAAGCGGGTGGGCCTTCAACGGTCCGGATTTGAATTCGGGATGAAACTGGCATCCCACAAACCAGGGATGATCCTTCAATTCCACAATTTCAACCAGATTGCCTTCGGGGCATACGCCGGCGATAACCAGGCCTTTGGCCTCTAGGGCTTCACGGAACATGTTGTTGAACTCGTAGCGGTGCCGGTGTCTTTCCGTTATTTCGCCCGCCGCATAGGCCGCAAATGAATTCGTCCGCTGTTTAAGCGCGCATGGATAGGAGCCGAGGCGCATGGTGCCGCCTTTGGCGCTGATTTTCTTCTGTTCCTCCATCAGGTCAATCACCGGGTAACTTGTGGCGGGGGCGAACTCCGCGCTGTTTGCGCTGGTCATTCCGCATACGTTGCGCGCGAATTCAATCACCGCGCATTGCATCCCGAGGCAAATGCCGAAAAACGGTATTTTGTTTTCGCGCGCGTATTGTGCGGCCTGAATTTTTCCCTCTATGCCGCGGTCGCCGAATCCGCCGGGGACGAGAATGCCGCGGACGCCTTCCAGGAGCGTTCCGGCTCCGCGCGTTTCGATTTCCTCCGATTCGATCATCCTGATGTTGACCCTGACGTTGTTGGCTATGCCGCCATGGCTGAGAGCTTCGTAAATACTCTTATAAGCATCCCGCAGGCTGATATATTTGCCGACCACCGCGATTTCCACCGCGCCATTCTCCGGATGGATATGGGCGGCAAGCATCTTCTTCCAGTCTTCAATCTGCAGTGGTTTTACATGCAGTCCAAGCATCTCAAGGATGTAGACATCCAGTCCCTGTTCGGCCAGATCAACCGGAACTTCGTAAATTGAATGCTGGACATCGGGTTCTTCAATCACCAGTTCCTTTTCCACGTTGCAAAACAGCGCCAGTTTTTCCTTATGCTCGCGTTCCATCCGCTTTTCACAGCGGCAAATAAGGATATCGGGGATGATGCCGATGGTGCGCAAGATTCCGACGGACTGCTGGGAAGGCTTGGTTTTGAATTCGCCCGCCGCCTTGATAAACGGCACCAGCGTCAAATGGATAAACACCCCGTTATCCCGGCCGATTTCATGCCGAAACTGGCGGATGGCCTCCAGGAAAGGCAGGGACTCAATATCGCCGGCTGTCCCGCCGATTTCGGTAATGATAATATCCACGTTATCGGCGGCGACCGATCGGATGGCGGACTTGATTTCGTCGGTAACATGCGGGATTACCTGGACGGTCTTTCCCAGATATCCGCCCTCCCGTTCCCGATGAATGACGGCGTTATATATCCGGCCGGTCGTAAAATTGCTGTTGCGATTGCCGGCAACGCCGGCGATTCTTTCGTAATGCCCCAGGTCAAGGTCTGTTTCGGTCCCGTCATCGGTAACATAAACTTCGCCATGCTGATAGGGCGACATGGTTCCGGGATCAACGTTGAGATACGGGTCCATTTTCTGGATGCAAACCCGGTAACCGCGGCGCGAAAGCAGGAGTCCGATTGAAGCAGCGGTTATGCCTTTGCCGAGCGAAGATACCACGCCCCCGGTAATGAAGACATGTTTTTTAACCGTGGCGGTGGTTTTGTTCACGGGATCATAATTTACCAAGTTGATATTTTTTCACAAGGGCAATTATTAAAATAATCGCATCTCCATGGCGGCGCCATGCTCACGGCTCACCGGGACGGTTCGCCCTACCCGTCCGGAATATGGCCGAAATAGGTAGGGCGAATCCCGCGAGGCGCGGGACAGGGCCTCCGGCTGAGCCGTTATGCACGTCAAGAATCGAGCATGACACAGCCATGGTATTTCAGCCCTGAATGTTAACCCGCCTAAGGCGGGTTAAGCGGCAAAGCGGGCGCGTATTTCTCAAGGCCGTGTTTTCCGTCTATGTCTGACACGTCAATCTTGTATTTCCCGCAGAAACAAGACGTGCAATAATCCGACGCGTTTTTGAACGGCGACATCAGGCCTTCCATGCTGATATAGCCCAAACTATCGGCGCCGATAAATTTGCGTATTGTTTCAACATCTTTTTCCGCGGCGATCAATTCGGTCTTCGTCGGGAAATCAATGCCGAAGAAACACGGGAACAATGCCGGCGGGCTTGATATGCGCATGTGAATCGCGCGCGCGCCCGCCTGGCGCAGAGCAGACACGCGGCGGCGCGACGTGGTCCCGCGAATGATTGAATCATCCACGACAACGACGCGCTTATCACGGACAACATCGGCCACCACCGCCAGTTTTAAGTCAACACTGGCGGCCCGCTGGCCGGATTGAGGCATGATAAAAGTGCGTCCGACATAATGATTGCGGATAAAACCGTAGTCCAGCGGGATTCCGCTGCCGCGGGCGAAGCCGAGCGCCGCTGAATTACCGCTGTCCGGGACGGCGATTACGACATCGGCTTCAACCGGATGTTCCTTCGCAAGCCGCAGGCCGAGCTTGCACCGGATATCATGAACATTATGTCCGAAAACAATGCTGTCCGGCCGGGCAAAATAAACGTGTTCAAAAACACATTGCGCGAGTCCTTCCGGATTCCGGTCGGCGAACGCAAAACTGTTCAAGCCGGTCTGATCGGCGACGACCAGTTCGCCCGGCAGGACATCGCGGACAAACTCCGCGCCGGTTTGATTCAAGGCGCAGGTTTCGCTGGCAAATACATATCCTTTGTCGAGGCGGCCAATGGAGAGCGGTTTAAAACCGCTTGGATCGCGGGCCGCCATCACGCAATTTTTGGTCATTATCAGGTATGAAAATGATCCTTTCAGTTCGTTCAGCGCCCTTGCCACGCGCCGCGGCCGGTTGCGGAACATCGGGTCGGCCAGAAGATGAATCAAGATTTCGCTGTCAGTGCTCGTTTGGAAAATAGCGCCGGCCTCCTGATACATTTTCCGCAGGCGGCCGGCATTGACAAGATTGCCGTTATGAGCTATCGCCCAGATGCCATCGGAACATTCAACGACCAAGGGCTGGACATTTTTAATGAGATCAGCGCCGGTTGTGGAATAGCGGACGTGGCCGATGCCGATGTGTCCCGGCAGTCCGGCGCACACCCGTTTGTTCAGGACGGAATCAACCAAACCCAAACCTTTGGTTGAACGGACATATTCGCCGTCGCTTGCGGCGATTCCGCATCCTTCCTGTCCGCGATGCTGGAGCGAAAAAAGGCCCTGATAGATGACAAGAGAAGCATTCGGGACGCCATAAACTCCAAACAATCCGCATGCTTCGCGAAGCGGCGGAAAAAGATGACAATCATTCATGGAAGTTGCCTGAATATTTTAGCGGCGTAAATTGCCTTTATCTTTAAAAATCAATCCAGCAATGTATATCCGACTTCTCGGTGTTCGGCAAGAACCAATCTCGATCTTTCATTTTTCTGCAGTCTTGACAAACAGCGACTTCTTTGATTTCATACCCGGCATTACTGCAACCCTGATCCATGATTCCCCGGAAGAGCTGAGTTTGTGCGCAGATCACAGGAATTACGCCGAAGGCGTTGCGTTGGAAAAGGATTATGAATAACGAAAACTGGTTTGGATGGCTTAAGACCATCATTATAGGCAAGGCGCGCGATCTTTCGGATAAAAAGCTTTTCCACAAAGTCGCGCTGATAGCGTTATTTGCCTGGGTGGGGCTTGGCGCGGACGGTTTGTCGTCATCATGCTACGGCCCTGAGGAAAGCTTTAAGGCATTAGGCGCGCATATGGCGCTGTCGCCTTTGATTGTATTGGCGTGTTTGACGACCATTGCCGTGATCTGCGCAAGTTATTCACAGATCATTGAACTCTTTCCGAGCGGCGGCGGCGGTTACCTTGTCGCCAGCAAACTGCTTTCGCCGACGGTCGGGGTTGTATCCGGGTGCGCGCTTCTGGTGGATTATGTGCTGACCATCGCCCTTTCCATCTCCAGCGGAACGGATGCATTGTTTTCAATATTGCCGCACTCCTGGTATCAATGGAAACTTCCGTTTGCGTTTGGGGGGATAGCATTGCTTACCATACTGAACCTGCGCGGGGTTAAAGAATCCGTCTTGCTTTGGGTGCCGGTTTTCTTCCTGTTTCTCGCGACGCATGCTCTTGGCATTATCTTTGCCGTGGCGACCCACCTGGGTGATTTGCCGGCCGTCGCAACAAACATCGCCAGGGACTTGGGCGCCGCGCATACGCAACTCGGCTGGTTCGGCATCTTTTTCCTTCTCATCCGGGCCTACAGCATGGGCGCGGGCACCTACACCGGCATTGAAGCCGTTAGCAACGGCCTGCCCATTCTCCGCGAGCCCCGCGTCGCCACCGGTAAAAGAACAATGCTCTATATGGGCGTTTCGCTCGGGCTGACCGTGGGTGGACTGATGACCGCCTATCTCCTTTATCAGGTGCACCCGCAAGGCGCCAAAACACTGAACGCAGTCCTGTTTGAACAAATCGCCGCGACCTGGCCGCACGGATTGGGAACGGCTTTTGTGTCCGGCGCAATGCTGTCGGCCATGGCGCTACTGTTTATTGCCGCCCAGGCCGGCTTTCTTGATGGACCGCGCGTGCTGGCAAGCATGGCTCTTGACCGCTGGTTTCCCCAGCGTTTCGCCACGTTGAGCGACCGTCTTGTGGCGCAAAACGGCATCCTGCTGATGGGCGGGGCGGCCCTGTTTGTCCTTCTCGCCACGCACGGCTCGGTTGGGCTGCTGGTTGTGCTTTACAGCATCAATGTCTTTATCACCTTCACCCTTTCCCAGCTTGGAATGGTGCGTCATTGGTGGACCCATCGCGCGACCGCGCCGGATTGGAAACGCAAACTGACCGTTAACAGCATCGGATTCTGCCTCACAGCCTTCATCTTGACGACGTTAAGCGCCGTAAAGTTCCTGGAAGGCGGCTGGATAACGCTTTTGGTGACGGGCTTTTTGGTTGGGACGGCCTTCCTGACCCGCCGCCATTACAACCGCACCATGCGCCAACTCGTCCGGTTGGATGATTTGGTCCGGGCGTTTGAGAATGATACCACGCGGAAATCATATTCAACAGAAATGATTGCGCCGGTCTGCGATCCAATGGCCAAGACGGCCGTCATTCTGGTCAATGGATTTAACGGCCTGGGCGTGCATACTCTCCTGACCATCAGGCGCATGTTCCCGGATGTGTTCCATAACTTCATTTTTTTGCAAGCCGGCGTGGTGGATGCCGGCGTCTTCAAGGGCGCCGAAGAAATTGAGAACTTGCGGAGACATATCGCGAAAGAAGCGGAGCACTATGCCGAGTGTATGCAAAAGATCGGTTTTTATGCCGAGGCGGTTACGAAGGTCGGCACAGATCTCATTGATACCGCGGGTGAACTTGCCGAACACGTGCGGAAACGATTTCCGCATGCCGTCTTCTTCGGCGGCCAGCTTGTTTTTGCCAACGAATCCTGGATTTCCAAGCTGTTGCACAACTTTGTGGTCTTTGCCCTGCAACGGCGGCTGTTCCATCAGGGAACACCCTTCCTGATTCTGCCAATCCGCGTTTGAATTCATAATGCCATTGCGGAAAGAATCAAATTTTGATAAAAAAGAGGTAATTCAAACATTTAATCGGACGCGAAGAATCGCGTCCCTCCCTTTCAAAAAAGGCCCATATTGGGACAGTCGCGCTTTCGCGCGGCCGTTTCTTGATGAGTTTTAAAATTGCTTCAACATAAAACAATTCACGCCTAAATAAATGAATTCAAAAACAACAGGTTTTCAACGGGATAAAAAGCGGGCGATCCTGGCATTGCAGGATGGGACGGTTTTCCACGGGTTTTCATTCGGCGCCGACCGGGATATGGTCGGCGAGGTTGTTTTCAACACCGGCATGACCGGCTACCAGGAAATTTTAAGCGATCCCTCCTACGCCGGGCAGTTCGTCACCATGACCTATCCTGAAATCGGCAACACCGGCATCAATTCCGCCGACATGGAATCGCGGAAATTTTACGCCAACGGATTCATTGTCCACAATATCAACCAGCCAAGCAGCTGGCGGGCGGAAGTTTCCCTTGATGAAGCCCTCAAAAAAGCCGGCATCCCGGCCGTGGCCGGCATTGATACCCGCGCCCTTACCACCAAACTGCGCACGCAGGGGACCATGAAGGGATATATTTCAGTTACAGGAACGGTTGACGAACAGAATGCAATCAAAAAAGCCTGTGAATGGTGCGGCCTTGACGGTCAGGATTATGTCCGGCACGTTACCTGTGATAAGATGTATCAGTGGGATGCGGACGGAGAATTAAGCAGGTCGTGGGGCATTGCCGACCGTCTCCCCCCGGCCGACTTGAATATTGTCGCTTATGACTTCGGCATCAAGTGGAACATTTTACGCAGTATGCGCCTGAGCGGGATGGACGTCAGGGTTGTTCCCGCGAAGACGCCGGCCAAAGAAGTTATGGCAATGAAACCGGATGGCGTTTTTCTCTCAAACGGTCCGGCGGACCCGGCCGCGGTAACCTATGCCATTGACGCGGCCCGCGAACTTCTTGGAAAAGCGCCCCTGATGGGCATTTGTCTTGGCCATCAAATCCTCGGCTTGGCCGTGGGGGGCAAAACTTACCGGCTTAAATTCGGGCATCACGGCTGTAACCATCCCGTCAAAAATTTGATGACCGGACGGGTGGAGATCACGTCGCAAAACCACAACTTTTCCATCCAGGCCGACTCGTTGGATCAAAGCCGGATTACCATCACGCACCTGAACTTGAACGATAACACCATTGAAGGGATTGAGCATAAAACTTTGAAAATGTTTGCGGTCCAGTATCATCCGGAGGCTTCGCCCGGGCCGCACGATCCGTTTTATCTGTTCAGCCATTTCCGCCGGATGATTGAAGGAAAAAGGACGGCATGACGATAGCCCCCCGCGATCTTGTATCACGGGCGAATAGTCCGCCGCGGCTTATTGCGTGATGATGATGGCCGTTAAATTATCGGCGCCGAAATGCGGATTGAGCGCGCCGGTTTCTTCATCCGTGAGCTTGCGCAAGTAAGCTTCCAGTTCCCGCTCGTATTCCGTTTCGCGTTCGTAGTCCCGGAGCCAGAGGCGGGCCGTGGCAAAACTCTGGGCGCCTGACTCCGCATCTTTGGCGCTCGCGAAGCGGTTGGCCATGTCCGGTTCAAGCAGATGTTTGAAAACGTTGACGAGTTCAACGTTTTTCAGGACATCGGGGGGGAGCCAGTCTTCAATTCTGGCGGCCAGGGTGGTCTTAAAATCTATAAGCTCGTTTTCATTAAAATCCATCATGGCGGTGATTTGTTTGCCGACCAGCATTTCCAGCCCGACCAGTCCGGCGCTGAACAGGTCGGCCTGGAGACAGCCGGGTTCGCGGCGGTGGACTTCGGGCGCCATGAAAAGCGGACTGCCCAGCAGAATGTTCACTTTTTCGCCGATCCGGACCGCCCGGCCGAAATCAACAAGTTTGACCCGGCCCTGAATATCAAGCATGATATTGGTCGGCTTAATATCGCCGTGAATAAAGCCCTGCTCATGGAGAACAATCAGCCCCCGGAGCACATTGCGCATCACATACAAGGCGAAGCCCGGATGAAGACTGACCCGGTCGTTCTCAACGCGGAAAATAATTTGCAAAAAGCGGTTCCATTCCTCATCGGTGCTTCGGGCGCGGGCGATATTTACATGTTTGCCGTCAATCAGAAACTGAAGGTCAATGCCGTCAATGGCCTGCATGTGCAGGTAGCCGATGCCGTTGCATTCTTCGTAAAAATCGCAGGAAACAAGATTAACGTTGTTGATCGGCTGCAGGGTTGAAATCTGCTGGGCGATGCGTCCCATGTCGGTCCAGTAGACCGGGGCGCTTGAGTAAATTCCGGGATCAAACAGTTTGATGGCATGGTATGTCTGGCAGCCGCGCGCGCCATGACGTTCGGCGAGAAAGACAACTCCCTGCCGGCCATGCCCCAGCTCCTTGACGAAACGGTAGGCCACGGGGTAGGGGATGGAACGCTTCCGGATCAATTGCCGGTAATTGCCGATCAGCTCTTCAGATTCGGCATTGACCGGGTTTGTATTGGTTTTTTCCGCGGGGGATAATTGTCCGGGTTCGGCCGCGGGCGGCTGATTCAGATCCGCCGGCGGATTTTCAATCACAACGGTGCTTTGGAGATAGGTGTTCATTCTTTTGACAATAACCGGTCCAGATGTTACATTAAACCCTATGCGTTTTCTTATCAACAAGATTTTTGGGACCAAGCATGAACGGGATTTGAAAAAGATTTATCCCATTGTGGAGCGGATCAACGCTCTTGAGCGCGAGTATCAGAAACTGTCCGACGCCGAATTGCAGGGCAAGACCGGGGAATTCAAGGCGCGGATTGCGGCTGGCGCGAAGGTTGATGACCTGCTTTGCGAGGCGTTTGCGACCGTCAAAAACGCCTGCCGCCGTCTGGTGGGGACAAAAATCACCGTCTGCGAGCATGAGCAGGTGTGGGACATGGTTCCTTTTGATGTTCAGCTTGTCGGCGGTATTGTTCTGCATCAGGGGAAAATAGCCGAAATGGCGACCGGTGAAGGGAAAACCCTGGTGGCTACCATGCCGCTTTATCTGAACGCGCTCAAGGGGGCAAATGTTCATCTTGTCACGGTCAATGATTATCTGGCGCGGCGCGACTCGCAATGGATGGGCGCGGTGTATCAGTACCTGGGGTTGACGGTTGGTTGCATTCAGAACCAGATGGACCGCGAAGAACGGCGCAGTCAGTATGCCTGCGACATTACCTATGGCACAAACAGCGAGTTCGGTTTTGATTACCTGCGCGATAACGGAATGGCCTATAGCGCCGCGGATGTTGCGCAGAGGGAACATGCTTACGCGATTGTTGACGAAATTGACAGCATTCTGATTGACGAGGCGCGCACGCCGTTGATTATCTCCGGCCCCGCGCCGGTCTCAAGCCATCAATATAACGAGCTTAAACCGGCCGTTGAACGCCTGGTGCGGCAGCAACGCGATCTCTGCAATGTTTTTATTCAGGAAGCCCGCGATGCCCTGGAAAAGAAAGAGATTGAAAAGGCGCAATGCCGCCTTTATCAGGTCCGGCACGGCATGCCGAAGAACAGGCAGTTACTGCACATGCTTGAGGATGGCGGCGTGCGCAAAATGCTTGAACAGATTGAAAGCGCCTTTTTGACGGATATGCGCAAAGAACAGGCGCGCGCCCTGCGCGAGGCGCTTTATTTCACCATTGATGAGCGCGGCCATGACGCCACTCTTACGGAAAAGGGCTGTGAGACCCTCAGCCCTTCCGACCCGGATGCCTATGTTTTGCCCGATCTGGCCGCGCCTTTCAGCGAGATTGACGCGGATGACTCGCTGAGCAATCAGCAAAAACACGAAAAACGCCAGGGCATTCAAAACGCTTTTGCCGTCAAAAGCGAGCGCATCCACAATGTTGACCAGTTGATCCGGGCTTATTGCCTCTATGAAAAAGACGTGGAATACGTGGTGCAGAACAATCAGGTGCTGATTGTTGACGAATTCACCGGGCGCATCCTTCCCGGCCGGCGCTGGAGCGACGGTTTGCATCAGGCGATTGAAGCCAAGGAAGGCGTGGCGATTGAGCGCGAAACGCAGACCCTGGCGACCATCACCATCCAGAACTATTTCCGAATGTATAAAAAATTGGCCGGCATGACGGGAACGGCGATGACCGAGGCCAATGAATTCAGCGACATTTATCATCTGGACGTGGTCGCGGTCCCCACCAACCGGCCCG